>OJBT01000007.1_pt1 | contig 130718 bp, 135 predicted proteins | sample 1591101 | NCBI WGS metagenome assembly OJBT01 (sample SAMN05416773, study PRJEB24817) | seawater metagenome | isolation source: Sea water | place: Canada:Atlantic | collected 2013-11
CGAGATTCCTCTACGTCTCGTGGGCTCGGAGATGTGTATAAGAGACAGCGGTTACACCGTCTAATAAAAATGTTTGAAATGACGATGTGTTTGATACGTCATCAATAGCGGATTGTTGGGCGGCATTTGGTTTAAAACTTGGCTGTATAGTTGCGTGAGCTGTTCGAGCGGTGTGCTCTGACACGGTGATCCATTGTTTTTCAACCATGCTTTTTAGCGGTGGGCGCCAGTCCCAGTCCAATTCTGAAAAAATAATGTCTTGAACAGAGCTTCCCGCTTTATTTAGAAGTTGCCAGAGTAAGGCCTGCCTTGGAGAACGCTTCAGGTCTTTTTCTTGTAAGGTTTTGCCGGATTCAGATAAAGAGTACTGTTTTTCTTTGGTGAGAATAATATGTTGGTCAGATCGAAGTTTTTTGGGTAGAGCTTGAGCAAAAACCTCACCAATAGGGTGATGGTAATAGTCTGCAGCCCAACGGTACAAAGAGATGTCTTTCGATGACAGAAGCGCTTTATCATCAATTAAGCGGCTGATGGTCTTGAGCTGAGTTGCTTTTAATTCAGTTTTTGTCGACGTGCTTAAAATAATACCTATTTTCGTTGTTCTTCCAAAAGGCACATTGACACGTGCGCCAGGTTTGTAATTCGAGATGTTTGTCTGTTCCAGAGGCAGGTAGTCAAAAACCCTAAATAAAGGCGTGTCGATGGCGACATTTAAATAAAATTTTGACATAAAATTGAGCGTAATATTTATCTTTGTTAAGTTAGCTTAATTATATTGAATCAGTCTACAAAAGCGCGCTAAGTTAATGAGTTATTTAATGTTTTCATGTTATCCACATTTTCTGTGGATAACTTTGTGGATTAACTTTTAAAAAACAGCCTTAAACCTTATTTAAAAAGGCTTGTCCTTAAATTGTAACAAAATAAATCAATTTTAAATTTACTTTAAAAAACAAGGATTTACGCATTATAACAAAGTCTTTGATGACGCAATGCAATAATAATTAAGTGTAATTTTTTGTTGACAACAGTGGATGTGCATAAAGTCCTTTTACAGCATGGTTCTCGCGGAGAATTAGGCTGGTAAAAAGCTGAATTATCAGTGTAGGTTTCTTAATATTTAAAAAATTAAAATGTTGGTAATTTTAATGCAAAATCATGAGTACGTTTTGAAATGAGTAACCAGTTAATAAATTGGTTGCTTTTTATCATGAAAGGTTGCGCCTTGTATTCTCCCGTCAGGTATACCAAAATGTCATTAAGCAATGGGTGGTGACAAGGATGTTTTTATAATGTTTTGTTTAATTATTTGTAAGATAGCAAAAGCTATCAAGGTCTAGTGTTGCAAGAGAAACAAAAACAACTTGAGTATGAGCGGTTAGTGCTGGTGTATAGCGATGAACTTTTCCGTTATGCACTTTGGCGATGTCGTGATAAGAGCATGGCGGAAGACCTCGTTCAAGAAACGTGTATGCGGGCTTGGAAGTCGTTAGATAAATTACGTGATGTGTCGTCTAGTAAAGCTTGGTTGATGACGATTTTGCGAAATGAACATGCTCGGTTGTATGCGCGATATAGACCAGAGATGGTGAATATGGAGCTAGATACAGTGAGCCTAAAAGATGTGAATAATGATACAACCCCAGAAGCGTTTGCTTTAAAGCAGGCGTTGACTGAATTGGCTGAAGAATATCGTGAACCATTGTTATTACAAGTTATTGGTGGACTCAGCTGTGAAGAAATTGCTTCTGTTTGTAATATCAGCAAAAGCGCAACGATGACTAGGTTATTTAGAGCCAAGCAAAAATTAAGAGATGTTTTAAGGCCCGAAGAAGGGCAGGTGAATGCATGATGAAATGCGAAAATTTTGAATTTGAATACGTGGCGGCGCCTGATGAGATTGCAGGGGATGCCTGCGAGCATTTGAACACATGCTCAACATGCCAATCATTTGTTGCGCAAGAAAAGCTGTTCCAAGAAAAGTTAACCGCTGTGATTAATTGCGATGTTCCAGAGGGGTTTAGACACTCTGTTCGTTCCCACGTGGTCAACGCGCGCGCCTCTTTTTGGTCGATGCCTAAAGCGTCAATAGTGCTGGCAGCGTCGGTATTGCTGGCTGTAGGATTAGTGACGATTAATAAAGATCAGTTCAACGCACAGAGTATACCGTTGGATAGATTAATTGTGGAACACTTGGAATATGATGGGGCGTCTTCTATGCTAGCGTCTAACGAAATGGAAACGGACCAGCTACAAACCATTGCTCAAAAATTTGGGGTACGTGTTAAGCAATCTAGTCACGTATCGTTTGCTGAAAAATGCCCAATTGGCGATAGTTACGGTTTGCATATGGTGTACCAATACCAAGGCAAGCCCATTACTGTTATTTATATGCCTGAAATTTCTTCTGAAAAAGCCGTTATGGTGAATTACGCGGGTGTTAAAGGTTGGATTAAACCGCTTAAAAAAGGTTCTATGGCGGTTTTAACAAGTACAACAAATGAATTACCTTCGGTAGAACAGGCTGATCAATCTATTGAGTGGTTGTAGTTTTATTCGACCGAATGGTCTCTAGCTAATAGCAGATAAAATGCGGGCACGATAAAGAGAGTGAAAAGGGTGCCGATACCCAACCCCGTGGCAATGACTAAGCCAATATCAAAGCGGCTAACAGCGCCGGGACCAGAAGCCAGTAATAAAGGAATCATCGCAACAATCATCGAAACAGTGGTCATTAAAATAGGCCTTAGGCGAACAGCAGCAGCTTTTTCAACAGCATCTAATGCCGACAGTTTTTCTGTTCTTTGCAATTGATTGGCAAACTCAACGATTAAAATACCATTTTTGGCGATAAGCCCAATGAGGGTAATAAGCCCAACCTGTGTGTAAATATTCATACTGGCCGCACCTAACATGATGAATGCCATCGCGCTGGCAAGTGATAGGGGGACGGATACTAAGATAACTAATGGGTCTTTCCAGCTTTCAAACTGCGCAGCAAGCACTAAATAGATAACCAGTAAGGACATGAAAAAGGTGAGAACGAGTGCACTGCCTTGTTGTATGAACTGTCTTGAACTGCCCGTGTAATCCCACTTAAACCCTTTAGGGAAAGAGTTTCTCGCTTCTTCTTCAAGGTAAGTCAAGCCATCTCCCATTGTAATCCCGGGGCGTAAAATTCCTTCGACAGTTAAGCTATTTAACTGTTGGAATTGGGTGCGTTTGCTGGGTTCTACTTGTGTGGAAATACTTAATATACTACTAATAGGCACTTGTTCTCCGGTACTGGTTTTAAGGTAGATATTGTTTAATTTCTCAATATCGGAACGGTCATCATCGGCCACTTGAGGGATTACTTTATAGCTACGGCCTTGCATGCTAAAGCGGTTGACGTAGCCTTCACCAAAGTAGCCCGATAAATTGCGACCAATGTCTTCCATGCTAATACCTAAATCAGCTGCACGGTCTTTGTTAATGACTAAATTTGATTTTGGCCGGTTAAACTCAACGCTCTTTTGTAGAAATATAAAATTACCGCTTTGCATGGCTTTGCCAATCAATTCGCCAGCTACATCACTTAGTTGCGCGTAACTGGCATCAGAAATAACGACAAATTGCACCGGTAGGCCACCACCGGCACCAGGTAAGCCAGGCCGTTGTACAACAGCAGTTCTGAGCCCTGTGATGGCCGACAGCTTTTTCTGCAATTCGGGTTTAATTTCCATTTGGGTGCGTTCTCGCTCTGACTGATGCCCCATTTTAAATCCGCCCAACATTTTATGGCTGTCTCCACCAAAACCGAGCAATATGAAGCTATGGTCAAATTCCGGAATGCTTTCGAAAACGTCCACGAGCTTTTTAGTTTGTTCTTTTAAAAAGTCCAATGTGGCCGTTTGAGGGGCGCTACCAAAGGTGATTAAAAAGCCTCTATCTTCTGTAGGCGCAAGTTCCTTTTTAGATAGCATGTACATCGGGTATAGGCTAAGTAGGACCACCAAGGAGAACGCAATAGGAATAGACGGCGTGGTTAATAGTGGGTGTAACAGCTTTTTATACCGGCTTGTCAAACGTTCAAAAAACGATTCAACGGATTGTTCGAACGGCCCAGCTTCGCTCGTTTCTTTTAACACGCGTGCGCATAGCATTGGGGCCAGGGTTAACGCGATAATGCCGGATATTAAAACAGCCGCAGCTAAAGAAAAAGCGAATTCAGTAAAAAGCGTTCCGACTAAACCATCCATAAAGCCGATAGGGAAGTAAACGGCCATGAGCGTGGTTGTCATGGCGATGATGGGTAAAGAAAGTTCTTTCGCACCATCGATGGCCGCTTGGGTGCGGCTTTTGCCCATGTCTATATGGCGATGAATGTTTTCAACCATCACAATGGCGTCATCCACAACCAAACCAATGGCTAAAATGAGGGCTAGTAGCGTTAATAAGTTAAGCGAGAAGCCAAGCAGTAACATTAAAAACATACAGCCAATTAATGATAACGGCACCGTTATAGCGGGAATTAACGCAGCCCGAAAAGAGCCTAATGAAAGGAAGATAACGATAATGACGATGCTCAGTGCTTCAAATAACGTTAAGCCAACTTCATTGATAGAGTCGCTAATAAACTTACTGGCGTCATAGGGTAAATAAACATTTAAACCGCTAGGTAAGTTTTGTTTAATTTCATCAATAGCCACATGTACTTTTTGTGCAACGCTAAGTGGATTCGCGCCGGGTGATTGGTCAATCGCCATAAAAATAGCAGGTTTACCATTGAATAGGTTTTGGCTATCGTAACCTTCTGCTCCTAGTTCAGTATCGGCCACATCAGATAAACGAATAAGCGTGCCATTTTGTTTACCGACGACGAGCGAATAAAAGTCTTTTTCTTCAGAAACATCAGTGGTGGCGCCTAAGTCAATGCTAACAAGGGAACCTTTGGTTTTGCCAACACTAGATAGGTAGTTGTTTTGACGTAAGACTTGAGTGATATCGCTGGCCGTCACACCGAGTGCAGCCATTTTTTTGGGTTTTAACCATATGCGCATCGCATAAATACTATTGCCGAGCAGTCGTGCTTGCCCCACGCCTTCAATGGACTGAAGTCGTGGCTGGATAACACGTAGAAGGTAGTCGGCAATTTGAGTGCCTTTCATCGTATCGCTGAAAAAGGCTAAATAAATTAATGAAGTAGTAGAGCCAGTTTTAGATGTAATAACGGGGTCTAATGCCTCTTGGGGTAGCACACTGCGTTGGCTAGCGACTTTGGCTTGTATGTCTGCAATGGCGACATTGGCGTCGTAATTTAGGCGCATATGAGCCTGAACAGAGGAGCGCCCTTGGGTGCTGGTGGCAGATATATAATCAATCCCCTCAGCTTGAGCGATAGCCTGTTGCAATGGCGTTGTGATAAAGCCTTTTATGAGTTCACTGCTAGCCCCAGGGTATGCGGTGTTGACGGAAATAACGGTATCTTTTGTTTCTGGGTATTCACGTATTTCTAATGAGAGCATTGAGCGCACGCCCAACACTAAAATCAGCAAGCTAACGACGCTAGCTAAAACGGGGCGCTTAACAAAAATAGTAGTGAAGTTCAAAACACTGTCTACTTTTCGCTGCTGTTAGTAATAGTGACTGTTTGACCGTTTCTGAGTTTTACGTGCCCCTCATCAACAACGGTATCATTTAGAGATAAACCTTTAATGACTTCAATGCGACCATTGCGGCGAGAACCCGTTTCAATGTTTCGTAATTCAACACTGTTTTTGTCGTCCTTTTGATTAACAATATAAACATTTTCGCCATAGGTGCTAAACAGAATGGCTGTTTCGGGTAATGTTAAGACCGGCTTTGGTGGCGATGTGATAACGCTAATATCCGCGAACATGCCAGCTCTTAACTTTTCATCAGGGTTATTTATAACGGCTCTTACAGCTATTGTTCGAGTGTCATCATGTAGACCTGGGTTAATCGCTTGGATGACGCCGTCAAACGTCATATCAGGATAGGCCTGGGCTTTAAGTTTAACCACTTGCCCCGTTTTTAATTGCGCAAAATGACGTTCAGGAAATGCAAAATCAGCAATGGTGTTTTCCAAAGATACCAGTGGGATTATTTGAGTGCCTTTGTCTATGTATTGGCCAAGGCTGACTTGCCTAATGCCTAGTTTTCCAGAAAAAGGCGCACGTATTTTCTTTTTGTTGATGAGGCTTTGTTGTTCAATAACCGAGGCGCTAGCGACATCTAATTCGGCACGTGCTTCATCAAAGCTAGATGTGGATGTTGCTTTGCGTTTAAGCAGGGTCGATAAACGGTTGAACTTAATCTGTGCCAATTTTTTATTGGCGAGTAAACCGTTAAGCTTGGCTTGATCGGTAGAGGTGTCTAATTCAAGGATTAAATCACCTTTGTTAACGGCATCTCCAGACTCGCTGTTAAGTGCGGACACCGTGCCGGCAACCTCATTGCTTATAATCACGCCTAGCTCAGGGTTGACTGTGCCAATGGTTGATAATGCGCTTTGCCATTGTTCTTGGATAACTTGTGTTGTTGTAATGGTCGGTGGAGGAGGTGGTTTCCTAGAGGACATAGCCTTGTTAATCTGAAGGAATTTAGATCCAAATAACCCTCCAAAAAGCACAATCACAAAGACCACTAATAAGATAATTTTTTTACTCAACATATACTCCAGGTGGGTTTGTAAATCATGTTAGTAATTAATAAAAGGATTGGAAAGCATAATGTCATTGTACGACTATAATATGACATACTCAAAACACTATATAAGAAAACATTAATGTGTATTCTAAATAGGCGGGGTATTGTTATAAACCTGTATGGTTTAGAACTTAAAAATAAAACGTATAAAGATTGACTAGACAAATAGGCACCTTATGAACAATGTTAAATGGTTTGGCTTTTTTTTGATAATTGCTGCGTTAACGAGTGGTTGTGCGCATTTATCTTCCGAAAAAAAATATGAAAAGTTAGAGGCTACGCAAAAGTTGTTTTGGAAATCTCTTCGCTGGAAGTCATATGAAGGTGCCGCAAGAGTTATTCGTTTTAGAAACCCTGCGCGAAAACTGGCATCTATTGAAAATTTAAATAGAATCACATTGACGAATTACGAAGAAGGCGCGTCCATTTCGACCGGTGAAGAAGATGTTTATACAACGGACGTTATCTTCTCTTATGTGCAAGATGAAACTGGGCGGTTATTACAAGTCAAACATAAAGAAACTTGGTGGTACGACAAAGAAACCAAAAATTGGTTCTTAGATAGTGATATGCCCGATTTTAAGTTTGATTAATCTATTGTTTATTAAGTTCTGATAAATGGACGCGGAGCTTTGCTGTTTTGTCATGGTAATCTTCAAACTCACCAAAGCTTAAAAACTGTTGATAGTATTTGTGAGTGCCTAATATTTTTCTGGCATGTTTGATGGGGCACCAATAAAGTTCAGTACGACCAATAATTTCCCGCGAGTAAGCAATAACGGCGTTTCCATAACTACAATAAGCACAATTAAATTTTTCAATAATATTTAAGTAAGTGAGTTGTTGCCTGTCTGCAATAAAGTAATCAGAGCGCTTTGCTTTAGGTATGTTGTATAAGGGAAAACAAATTGCTTGGTAAATTTCTATAGTAAGGTGCATGAGAGCAATCGGAATAATCATGCCATAGATAAATGGTATCGAAATAATAGACTGAATCCTGCTTGCTTTAAGCCATTGAGTTAAGCTCATTTTAAATGCTTGTTGCTGAGCTAGTACGGCTGCATCAAACTCAATTTTTGTACCTTTTACTTTATATAAAAAACTTTGTTGATGTTTAATTATTAGCTCTTCGAGCTCATCTTCTAATTTTCGTATTTCGTCAATAATACTATTTATTTTACCAATCATATATTCTCCGATTTAAATGGAAGTAAAGAGTTTAAGTGTACCAGGTGAACGTCAATTTGCTGTTTTTCATCATCGATAAATTTAGTAATAGCCTGCCTGAATTCTGGGTGAAAAATAACGTGGTTTGAATAGGTTTTTATGGGTTTAAAGCCGCGAGGGATTTTGTGTTCCCCCTGTGCGCCAGGATCAAAACGCGTTAACTTGTTGGCTATACAAAACTCAATGCCTTGGTAATAACAGGTTTCAAAGTGTAAAAAATCATATTCTTTTTCACAACCCCAGTATCTGCCGTATAACGTTTCATGATCTTTAAAACAAAGAGCCGCGGCTATCAATGCGCCGTTTTCTTCAGCGCAAACCATCATTAAATTATCGGCCATGTCTTGTAGCAGTGCATTAAAGAAAGCTAAGTTTAAATAGCCGTGTTGGCCGCTACGTTTTAAATAGGTTAGGTGATAAAAACGGTAAAACTCTCCCATTAATTGGGTGTCAATGTTTTCACCTAGGACGATGCGCATTTCAACGCCTTGTTTAACGACGGCTTCTCGTTCTTTTCGAATGTTTTTTCGTTTGCGGGATTTAAATGTTTGTAGAAAGTCATCGAACGAATCAAAATTATTGTTAAACCAATGATACTGAATGCCAACACGCTGCTGCCACTGGCATTGCTGAAGTTGGGTAGATAATGTTTCGGTGGGAAACAAGAGGTGCCAACTAGAAATACCAGTTAGGCCGAACTTATTTCTAATTGCTTGGTCAATAGTCCGTATCAGTGCGATTTGCTCGTCTTGGCTGCTGTGTTTGCTATCAATAGCTAAACGGGGGCCGGTGGCGGGTGTAAATGGAATAGCAGCTAATAGTTTTGGGTAGTAATCTAGGCCATGCTGTTGATAGGCATTTGCCCAAGACCAATCAAAAACATACTCACCATATGAATGTGTTTTTAAATAACAGGGTATAGCAGCTATGAGCGCGCCATTTTCAATGACGGTGATATGATGAGGTTGCCAGCCGGTAGAGGGGGTTACACAACCACTAGTTTCTAGTGCACTTAAAAACGCGTGTTTGGTGAAGGGGTAATCAGCATTAAATAATGCGTCCCAATGTTTAGGGCTGCAATCGTTTATGTTGTTGAGAAACTGAACCTCCATGCTGATAAACTTGTTTAATGTAAAGTAATGAAGAGATAATTATGACGGCTTTAATTCAAAAGAGCATGATTATTCGTAGAAATGCCTAAATGACTTAACACTTTTTTAGCAGAATAAAAAAAGCACGGAGTTGTTTCAATTGAGGAGATGAGGTTTGAAGAAAAATAAAAAAATGCGTGGTTTATTTTCTCATATTCGAGAGATTATGCTGAATAACAAAACATTGCGAGGAAATGGCGATGTGCCTGAGGGTAAAGGACTGATTTCAGCGTCATCATATGATGTTATAGAAGTTGATAATTTATTGGACGTGGTTGACCATTCAAAAACGCTGGTGGGCAAACAAACGATACATACTGCATTTACACAAACATGCCCTACCGTTGATGAAATTAAACGTAAACAAGACGCACTTCGTGAGTTGGATGAAGATGAAGAAATCCTTAACGGCGTTGAAGGGATACTGGATAAAGCTGTTGAATATGAGGATTCGTTTTATCGTTTATTATTTTCACAATTTACGGGATTTCTTTTTGCACCAGAGCCTTCTAGATTAGAAGCGGCTGGGTATGGCTATGGTTTATATGCAAAAGGGTCGAAGTTGTTGCCAGAAGTGGTTGAGCAAGTAAAAAAAACCAAAACACCTAAGAGTGAATATCTTAAGAGCTTGCTCGCAGAACTATCCTCTTTTGCGGATACAAGAGAATACAAGCTGATGCGTGGCCCTGTGTATATGTTGCTAGGGCGTTTTTTGCTGGCCGATGAGAAAACGCTGCTTACCCCAGCTATTAAGCTTCGATTGAATTTATTTAAACCGGCTTTGCTCGTCATATTGTTTTTTGTGACGGTAACAATGCCCTATGTGCTTAATGTTTCGATGGCACAATTTACGGTGTTTTCGTTAATACCGTTTGTCTTAATGGTGTTTTATGTGCCGTTGGTTGGCGGTTTTGATAAAGATTCGTTTATTCTTCCCCTAAGGCGCATCTATGCACGCTCTGAAAATACAGAGAAAGCAATGAGAGCGATTGGTTTGTTAGACGAATTGCTGTCTTATCACCAATATGCAAAAAACAGTGCCCATAAAACAGTGTTACCCACCATTAAGCAGGAAGGTCAGCATGTGATCGACATCAAAAATGCGGTGAACCCTGTGTTGGGCTTTACTGATAGTCAATATGTTCCGAATGACTTTGATGCTAGCAAGCATAATTTGGCCTTTTTCACGGGGCCAAATAGTGGCGGTAAAACAGCGTTTTGTAAAACGATTGCGCAAATTCAGCTAATGTCTCAGGTAGGTTGCTATGTACCCGCAGAGCACGCTAATTTATCTATTGCGGATAGGGTGTTTTACCAAACGCCTGAAATTAACTCGCTGGATGAAGACGTTGGGCGGTTTGGTACTGAGTTAAAGCGCACGCGGGATATATTTATAGAAGCGACACCAAATAGCCTGGTCATACTTGATGAGTTGGCTGAAGGAACGACGCATAAGGAAAAAATTGAAACATCGCTGATGATTTTAGATGCCTTTAAAAAGCTGGGTTCTTTAACGTTGTTAGTGACCCATAATCATGAATTGGCTGAATCTTTCGAAGAAGGAGACAGGGCTGTCTTTCGACAAGTAGAATTTGATAACGGTAACCCGACACATCGTTTTATAGAAGGGGTGTCAGTGATTAGTCATGCAGACCTTGTTGCACGCTCTGTTGGTTTTTCTAAAGATGATATTGCCCGTATATTAAAAGAGAAATTAAACGCGTAATAGAGCTAATGGCAACGCTTAATAAGATTATTGTTTACCCTATAAAAGCGTTGGTGGGTGTGGAACTACCTTCGGTGGAAGTGACCGAGGGTGGAACATTGAAAGATGATAGACGATGGGCAATGGTTGATAGAAAAGGCCAGATGCAAAATGGGAAAAACAACAAACATGTTTTTTCATTAAGGCCGACGTTTGATTTAGACGAAGAAACGATTAGTTTTGAGGATGAGTCAGAACGGTTTGAATTGTCTTGTAATGTGTTATTGCAAGACTATCTAAGTGATAAATTAGCGAAGCCCATTACGTTAAAAGAAAATGTTCGTGAAGGGTTTCCAGATGACCCGAAGGCCTACGGGCCTACTATCGTATCCCGTTCTTCATTACAGGCGATTAGTTCTTGGTACTCCGGGATGCCTCTAAAAGAGGTGCGCGCTCGATTTAGGATGAATTTAGAAATAGCGGATACGCCGGCCTTTTGGGAAGACCAGGTTTTTCGTTATCAATTGGAGCCTAAATCCGTTCAAATAGGTGATGTGTCTATTAATTCAACAAACCCATGTGCACGTTGTGCTGTACCGATGAAGTCGCCTAAAACGGGTGAGCCATTTCCCGAGTTTTATGAAACCTTTTTGAACAGCAGAGAAAAGTATAAGCCAGATTGGTTGGATGCGCGGTGTTTTGATCATTGGTATAGGCTGGGTTTAAATACGCAAATTTCGTATAAACAGCATGGAGCCAAACTAAGCTTGGACGATTCCGTAAAAATAATTTAGAATTCAGTTAATAAAATTAAAACAAGGGTTTATGCCTTGTATTTAAGGTAATAGTTGTAGAGAAACAGCTAATACCATAGAGTATCAATATAAAACAATAAAAGGTGGGGAAGGGAATGACCAGTCAATCAGCCGGAACATATAAAAAACGTGAACAAACAAATCATGTAATTGGCGAACTTTTAGATGAAAGAGCTCAAGTTTGGAATTTGTACTGTAGTGCAGCGGGCATGGAGCCTTATCAGCCAAACAAAACAATAGAAGATTTGGTTAAAGAATTTTGCCAATTGTCTGTGGACTATATTTCATTAGGCCACTTTGGCTTATACCAGCGTATTTTAGAAGGCAATGAAAGGCGTAAATCAGTCGTCGATGTGGCAGAAAAATTATACCCAGAAATTGCTAAAGCAACGGAAGCGGTTTTAAGCTTTAATGATAAATACCAAACACTAACGCCAGCGAAAATATTGAATCAATTGTCAGACGATTTATCATTAGTTGGCGAACAATTAGCGACGCGTATTGAGCTTGAAGACCAGCTCATTGAGACGATGACGTCATAAGGCACTGATGAAGTTTTGTCCCCAATGCGGAAGCGCGATAAATATTGTGATTCCAGAGGGGGATAACCGCGAACGGCATGTTTGTTCTGCATGTGACTCTATTCATTATCAAAACCCACGGATTATCGCTGGGTGCATACCTGTTTGGGAAGATAAAGTACTGCTTTGCAAGCGCGCGATTAGTCCACGTAAAGGCTATTGGACCTTGCCTGCTGGGTTTATGGAGCTAGGTGAAACAACCGAGCAAGCGGCTGTTCGAGAAACGTTAGAAGAGGCAGAAGCTGTTGTCAAAACAGATGGGCTGTATGCCGTGTTCAACCTGCCGCATATTAATCAAGTGTATATGATGTACCGTTCGGCTTTGCTCAAGCCAGAGTTTTCAAGTGGTATAGAAAGCTTGGAGGTTCGTTTGTTTGCAGAGCATGAAATTCCTTGGGATGAACTAGCATTTGAAACCATGCACATGTCATTAGAGTACTTTTTTAAAGATAGACAAGCTGGCTCTTACGTATTCAGATCAACGGATATTAGTAAGCCAATGCTTCGATGAATTGTTGCCGATAATACCTGATGAAGCGCGAACAAATTATAGGTATATTAGAGCCTATTAGCAGGCTGAAAGCGTGGAATCACCAACAGCGTGAAGATGGTTTACGTGACGCAGCGGTGCTTATTCCTTTGATAGAACGCGAGCAATGGCATGTTTTGTTAACCAAGCGCACAGACCATTTACATCACCATCCGGGTCAGGTTAGTTTTCCAGGTGGGCGTGCTGATAAAATTGATCACTCGCCCCTTCACACGGCTTTAAGGGAAACAGAAGAAGAAGTGGGTATATCGGCTGATTTGATTGATATCGCAGGTATTATTGAGCCGTATTTAACGGTGACAGACTTTAATGTGATTCCTATTGTGGGTTTTGTTAAGCCAACGTTTAGTCTCGCTATCGATGAATTCGAAGTGGCAGAGGTGTTCGAAGTGCCCTTATCGATTCTTGCAGAACCATCAAATTACCAGCAAAAAGAGATTTTTTGGGAAGGAAAGAATCGACAGTTTTGGGAGTTAATGTATAACGACTACCAAATTTGGGGGGCGACAGCATCTATGCTGTATGCGTTTGCTAGCCGTCTTAATGGTGAGAAACAATCATAACTGCGCAAAGGCGGCTTAGCGTTTGGCTTTAGTGTTGTTCTAGTTTAAGTAAACGTTTTTTTGCAGGTAACCCACCTGCATATCCTGTTAGTTCACCATTGCTGCCAATAACGCGGTGGCAGGGGATAATAATACTCATCGCATTGGCGCCATTGGCGCTGGCCACGGCGCGAACAGCTTGTTTGTTACCGATAGTGCCGGCCAATTCGAGATAAGAAACGGTGTCGCCGTAAGGAATAGTCAGTAAGCCGTTCCAAACAGATTGTTGAAATTCAGACCCTACCATTAACAACGGCAGATCAAATTGTTGACGTTTTTGCTGAAAAAATTCATCGAGTTGCGAACAGGCGGTGTCTATTACGGCACAAGATTGCTCAAGGTATCGAGCGTTTAAGCCCGCTTGAATTCGTTTATCGATGGTTGTGCGCATTCTTCTATAGGTCCAATCACACAAACACAGCCGGTCGTTATAGGCGCCTAGTATTAATTCGCCAACGGGTGATTTGTATAGATGAGTGTGAATTGGATAACTCATACGTCGATTATAGTACGTTTAGTAATACGGACCAGTTAATTGGTCAATAATTAATGGTAAAAAAAAGCCCCAGCGATGGCTGAGGCTAAAAGTAATTTTTTTTAAAAAATTAAATAGCTTTCTTCTTTCTAGAAAAGCTTAATCCTACTAAGCCAAGCCCCAGTAGAGCAAGAGATGCAGGTGTAGGTACACCAGTAGGAGGTGGGGTCACTATAATGCCGCCATTTCTAGCTGAAAATATGTAGCGACCAAGAACATTACTGTTAAGGCTATCGCTAATAAGAGCATTTGCGCCACCGTCTAAAAAGGCACCATTGGCCGCTGAGCCAGCTAATTCAAACGATGTGCCAAGATTGCCAGTACCGTTACTAAAACCAGCTCTAGCTGAATTGCCGCCAAGGCCATCAGAGTCGCCGCCACTAGCTGTACCTGTTTCCCATTCGATCTGGTCGTAGTTGAAGATGATATCGAAATCACCAGCAGCCACATCAGAACGGTCAACTAAAATGAGTTGAAAGCTGTTTCTATTGGTATGGTTAACGGATGAGCTAAAATAATCAACATTAACCCAGTTTACGCCAAAAGCCTGCATTGCGTTGAATGTGCCAGATCCATACGTGACGGGTGAACCCGCTCTACGAGTGTCAACATCGCCAAAAAAGGGTGCAATAATTTGGCGTCCTGTAGAGGTTAAGTCAAAGGGTGTAAATGTGCCTAGGCCGCTATCAAACGTTACGTTACCGTTGTTATTAACAAAAAGTTGGGTAAAGTTTAAACCAAAAAAATTGGCAGTAAAACCAATATTGACAGCTCCTGTAGAGCCATCATCATTTGCTGCTAATGTGTTTGCATTAAAGCCCGTAACGACTGCCCCGGCACTAACTGAGCCAGTAAACAAGCAAGCTATTAATAATAGTATTTTTTTCATGCGAAAACTCCGTTTATTTAGTAAGCAAGATTAATTTCTATGAAGATCTTGTTAACTTACACGCAATGTTCGCGCCAAGATATATATCTCCTTGTTTTTAATAAGATTGTTTTTGACTGGTATGTGGTTAAATCGTAAAAATGTAAAATAAGTTGACACTTTTTGAGTGTTCTCTATTGTGTTTCAATCGCGTTGTCTAAGCTACGGGTGACGATTTCGAGCACGTCTTTGGATAAGGAGGTGTGCCCCTGTATACGAGCCAGTTCCTTTTTGATGTTTAGTTGGCGTGTAGAATCGAGTTTTTTCCAGTGGCTCAGTGAGTTGGCAAGTCTTGCCGCAACCTGTGGATTAATAGCGTCGAGCTGGATGATTTGATTAGCGATAAATGCATAGCCGGAACCATCTTTTGCATTAAAGTGTAAAGGGTTGGCTGAAGCAAATGCGCCTATTACACTGCGTACACGGTTTGGTGTTTTTAAATCAAAATCGGCGTGCTTAAGCAGCGCTTTAACGTTCTTCAATGCACCGTCTTTTTCAGAACATGCTTGCAAGGTAAACCATTTGTCGATGACTAAATCTTCATCTTTCCATTGTGCATAAAAGCGTTCGAAATAGCGGGCACTTTGGTTGCCTTTAAGGTGACTAAGCTGGCCAAGAGCAGCAATTTGGTCAGTCATGTTTTGTGCATTATCGAATTGTGTAATGGTTAAGTCAGTTGATGTTTCATCCTCTAGAGCCATAAGGAAATCTAAACAAGTGTTTTTATAAGTGCGTTGAGCGATGTCTTTCGCGCTGACGCCAGCGTGGGGTGCATGATATGTATGGTAGTTGGTAAGCCAAAGCTCTTTAAGCACCTTGGCTAATGTGTGTTTGATGATACGGTGAGCTTGATATAAGGTCTCTATATCGACGATGCTCATCTGTTCAATTAGATAGCCTTTGGCCGGTAAACTGATTAATAATGATTGATAAGCCAGATCTTCAAGAGGCTTTAATAGTAGCGCTCGAAATGCATCGATAAGAGAATGGGGTAACGTTGGTATGGCGTGGCCGTTTTGAATGGCAGTTACGGTGCCAAAAATCAGTTGGCTTAAACAATTTTGCCCCGCTTCCCAGCGGTTAAACGGGTCGCTATCGTGTTGGAATAGTAGTATTGATTGGTCTATAGAAAGGGTTTGTTGTAGTTTTACAGGGGCTGAAAATCCACGAAGAATTGACGGTGTTGGTTTGCTTTGAATATTGTTGAAGCTTAGAGTTTGTTCGTCATCCGTTAGCTCAAACATCATGGATGTTTGGTCGTTATCAAGCTGAATGGCACGGCCTGTTTGATCTATTAGTCCAAGACGAATTGGGATATGAAAAGGCTGCTTTTTTCCTTGCAAGGGAGTAGCAGGGCAGTGCTGTTTAACGTTGAGCGAATAGGTTTTTTCTTCCTCATTGTATTGGCTAGTAACGGTGATCACCGGCGTACCGGCTTGGTCGTACCATCGTTTGAACTGGCTAAAGTCGCGGTCGTTAGCATCTTCCATGGCGGCTACAAAATCTTCAGTTGTAACGGCTTGTCCATCGTGCCGGTCAAAATATAAGTCGCAGCCTTTTCGAAACCCTTTTTCGCCAAGTAGGCTGTGTAGCATGCGCACCACTTCGGCGCCTTTTTCATACACGGTTAACGTGTAGAAGTTGTTTATTTCAGCATATTGGTTGGGCCGGATAGGGTGAGCCAACGGACCTGCATCTTCAGCAAACTGGTGTGTGCGTAACATGTTGACGTCTTTTATGCGTTTTACGGCATCGGACGTTTGGTGAGCGGTAAATTGTTGGTCTCGAAATACAGTAAAACCTTCTTTTAAGCTCAATTGAAACCAATCACGACAGGTGACTCGGTTTCCAGACCAATTATGAAAGTATTCATGACCAATAACAGCCTCGATGTTCTCATAATCGGTATCAGTTGCCGTCTCCTCACTGGCTAACACAAACTTTGTGTTAAACACGTTAAGGCCTTTGTTCTCCATGGCGCCCATATTGAAATGACTCACGGCAACAATCATGTATAAATCAAGGTCATATTCTCGACCAAAGGCTTGTTCGTCCCAGCGCATTGAGTTTTTAAGGGACCGCATGGCGTGATGCGTTTTGTTCAGGTCAGTTTCTTCAACATATATCTCTAGGGCGATATCGCGACCAGAACAAGTGGTGAATGAGTCTGTTAAGCAGGCTAAATCTCCAGCGACTAAAGCGAATAAATAGGATGGTTTTGGAAACGGATCTTGCCAACTAACACGGTGTTTACCATTGTCTAAATCAGTTTGACTCGTTCGGTTGCCATTTGAGAGTAACACGGGGTATTTGCGCTTATTGGCCTCAATGGTCACGCTAAAAGTGGACATGACATCTGGGCGATCTAGAAACCATGTGATACGTCTAAAGCCTTCAGCTTCACATTGTGTGCACAACATGTCTTTGGATTTATATAAACCACTAAGCGCGGTGTTACTTTCAGGATTAATATGGTTGCTGATCTCTAAGGTAAATTCATCCCCAGGGTAAGCAATAGATAATGTTTCTTCATCAAGCATATATTGCTTAGGTGTTAAAACGGTGCCATTTAACGTGACAGAGTTTAGCGTTAAGTCCTCGCCTGTTAGTACTAACGCCGGTTGGGATATAGTGCAAGCAGGGTTTCGTTTTATAGAAAGCTTGGACTTTACGGTTGTTTTATCTTCGGACAAATCAAAGAATAAATCAGTATGGTTAATGAGATATTCCGGAACGGTGTAATCCTTTAAATATATTATTGTTTGTTTAATGTCAGACATAATGATTATTTAGATGTAATAAATGCATAGGCAACGGAGGCCCAAGCAACAAGAAAACACACTCCACCGATGGGTGTGATGGCACCTAACATGGAGATGCCTGTGAGGCTTAACGCGTAAAGGCTACCAGAGAAAATGATAACCCCGGCGAACATAATCCAACCCGCTTTGGATAGTAATTTAGAGTTGTTTTGCTGGATGACTAGGCCAATCAAAATCAGCCCCAGACTATGCCACATATGATAATCAACAGCGGTACGATAAATAGCCAGTTGTTCGACGGATAAAATATTTTTCAAACCATGTGCGCCGAAAGCGCCTAGGGCGACGGCCAAAAAAGCGAGAATTGCTCCTAAGGCAATAAAAGGGGATTTACTCATGCAAGCTACTTTTCGAGGAGTCGTGGCATGACTTCAACGAGGTTGCAAGGGCGGGTTGTATAGTCAAGTTGGGCGCTGATGAGCTTATCCCATGCCGTTCTACAAGCGCCAGATGAGCCCGGAACACAGAAAATATAATGTCCATTTGCGACGCCTGCAATCGCGCGCGATTGGATTGTGGATGTGCCGATTTCCTCATATGAAATGCTACGAAAGACTTCACCAAAGCCATTAAGTTCTTTATCCAGCAAGGGCTGTATTGCTTCGGGTGTGCCGTCTCGGCCTGTAACGCCAGTGCCACCGGTTGAAATGACGGCGTTGATCGCAGGGTCTGCAATCCATGCGGACATTTGTGCGCGTATTAAATAGATATCATCAGGGACAATGGCTTTTTCATAACATTGATGTCCGGCTGCTGTTAGCTTATTAACGAGCGTTTTGCCTGATGTGTCAGTCTCTTCTGTACGAGAGTCTGAGACGACCATGATGGCAATATTGAGCGGAATAAATTGGCGTTCTTGTTTAGACATAGTATTACCTGATTAGGATGAAAAAAGCGCTATTCTCACGTTGAATATTAAGCAGCAAAGAAGGTTGGCCTTTTGTGAAATTAATAAGATCGACAATGCTTTTGACGCTGATGCGATTGGCCGTTCTAATGATATCCCCTTTACGTAACCCTGCATTCCATGCAACCGAATTACGTGTGACAGCGAGAAGTTTAACGCCGAATTTAATATGACCTTGTTTGTCTTGATCAGATAAATTCGATAAGGTGGCCCCCGATAACTTTTTGTGAACACGGCTCCCCTCTGATGTTGCCGTTTTCTTTTTAGCTATTTTAAGGAAAATGGTCTCTTGCCTAGCGTTCCTGAGTATGTTGATTTTTGCTGCATCACCAACGCTTAACAGGCCAAGACTGTTGCGTAGGCTGGCGCTATTTTTTACTGCACGGTCGTTGATAGATAACACGATGTCGCCCGAACGTAATCCGGCCTTTTCTGCGGGTGAGTTTTTTTGTACCTGGCTAATGATAACGGCGCTGTTACGTGATAGGTTGAATGCTTGTGCTAAGTCAGGCGTTAAATCTTGAACATTAATACCAATTTGTCCTCTGTTAACCTCACCAAATTTAACCAGCTGATTTTTTAGAGTAATGGCCATATTGCTAGGGATAGCGAAGCCGATACCAACATTACCACCGCCAGGCGCGATAATGGCAGTATTGATGCCCACTAATTCGCCTTTTAGATTAATAAGAGCGCCGCCCGAATTGCCAGGGTTGATGGACGCGTCGGTTTGAATAAAATCTTCGTAACCTTCAATTCCTAGGCCGGTTCTGCCTAGTGCACTAACAATGCCTGATGTCACTGTTTGTCCAAGCCCAAAAGGGTTGCCAATCGCGACCACAAAGTCTCCAACGCGCAGATTGTCTGAGTCTGAAATAGCCAACTGAACAAGGCCTTTTGCGTCAATTTGGATAACGGCTACATCAGATTCGGGGTCACTACCCACGACTTTGGCACTAAAGCTTCTGCCATCTCGTAAGGTGACCGTAATTTCATCGGCTTTATCTATAACGTGATGGTTGGTAAGAATGTAGCCTTTGCTGTCATCAATAATAACGCCTGAACCAAGGCTTTGCGAGGAGCGTTTTCTTGGCTGATTTGGTATTTTAAAAAATCGGCGAAAAAAGGGGTCGCGTAACAGTGGATTCTCACGCTCTTTAATAGAGGTTTTGGTAGCAATATTAACGACGGCAGGCGTCACTTTCTCTAAAATAGGCGCAAGGCTAGGGAGTGGTGTCTCACCTATAAAGCTAGGTAGCGCTGCGATAGAAGTGCCGCTATTTAATAGCAACATTAGCGCAATAAATAAGCCAATATTTATACGTTTTGTCATTTGTTTTTTTTGGTTAATTATCAACATCGTCTGCATCAACCTGCCCACTCATTCGTCGGCGAACATGTGACCAAGACATGCCTGTGGCCAATATAAGACATAAGATGATTTGAGTAATGTATGTAACGGCTTCTAGATTGTCCGTAGAGACAAGACCCCAATCAATAATCATCCAGAACAGCGTGCCAAATACGGCGACAGCTAAAACAATGCCAATAATGCCTAATGAACGTAAGGTGGCACGTATAAAGATAATCCAGCCAACCAATAAAAGGATGCCAGCAAACGCTTTAACTGGGTTTATGTCAGGTAAAGGTATTATGGCCCAGTCGTAAAATGAGGTGCCTGTTGGGTTGTAACTAGCAAAAACCAACACCATTGCAATGACGAATCGGGTGATAAAGTTTAACCACGAAAATTGATTTATTTTCAACGTTAAGAACCAGTCTGATTATGTTAGATAAGTATTCTAACCGAAAAATAATCCTCAGAAGAGATGTAAGAGACTAAAAACGGTGATGCGTAACGTGACAGGATTCGCATAATGATTCAATGGGTAGGGGTGAAGCTAGCAGTTTTAGGTAAGTAACCTACACTTTAAAGACAATAACTTTAATTAGTGGCCATGTTTTTATGAGCGCGATGTTGAAACCTAAAGATTTAAATTTACTAAAGCGCTTTATTCCGCTGAATACGCTGTCTGATGAGCAATTTGCACAATTAATTAGCGAGTTGGATATTGAGGAGGTTGAAAAAGGTGGTTTGGTATTTGATCAGGGTGATTCTACAAAAGAATTCATCTATTTAATCAGTGGAAGTATTGCGCTATATGCCGGCGAAATGGAAATGGAAGTCATCACCACGGGGTCAGAAGCGGCTAGATTCGCTATCGCTCATCAATTGCCTCGTAAAGTAAAAGGCGCGGCTAAAACCAAGTCACGTATTGTTCGCGTACCCACCAAAAAGTTAGATAAAGAAAAAAAACCTAAGCCGGCTGAGACCTACATGGTTGATGAGCAGGCTAGCCAAGGTGGTGATTGGATGGCAACGATGTTGCAATCTCCAGTGTTTCAAAAACTGCCAGCTGCTAATTTGCAAAAAGTGATGATGAAAATGGAAGAGGTTGCTTTTGAGCCAGGTCAAATGGTTGTTAAGCAAGGTGATCCGGCAGATTATTACTATATTATTAAACAAGGTACTTGTGAGTTAACTAGGCAATCAGGAAAAGATTCAAAACCTATTAAATTGGCTGAGCTCCATGACTGTGCAAGCTTTGGTGAAGATGCATTGCTCTCTGATGCGCCACGTAATGTAACAGTCACAATGCAAGGCAACGGGCAATTGCTCAGATTGACTAAGGAAGATTTCATTACGTTGGTGAAAGAACCTGTGTTGCAATATGTGGATTTCGATGAGGCAAGTGGAAAGGTTCAAGAAGGCGCGGCGTGGTTAGATGTTCGTGATGCTGATATATATAAAGATGGGCATATAGAAGAGAGTAACAATATTCCGTTCTTTTCGTTACGCATGAAAATCAGTGCGTTAAAGCATGATCAGTTGCAATTACTGGTTTGCGAAAACGGTAGAACAAGTGAGGCAGCTGCCTTTTTATTGCTAAAGTTTGGTTTTAATGCGTTGATTTTAAAAGGTGGAATGGATGCAATTAAAACAATTAAAAAGAAGACAGAAAAAACGTCCAACGTAGACGCTACGCCATCAGAAAAAGAGCCGGTTATTCAGGCTGAGGTAACAGAATTACCATCGAAGGATGATTTGTTGGGGGAAGCGCAACATAAGATTAGTGAATTGGAAGCGCTTTGTGCGACTCTAAATGAAGAACAAAACCAGATTTCATTAGAGCGAGATGCGTTACAGAAAGATAAAAACTCACACAATGAATTACTGGCCACATCTCAATCCACGTTGACGTTATATAAAGAGCAAATTGAAGCGTTGGAAAAAGCGCAGCTAAATTTGGGTAATGAAAGTCAAGAAGTACTGAAAAAAACAGCCAAGGAAAAAAACAACCTAGAAGATCAACTAAAGGAAGCGCAAGAAAAGTTGGTTGTGCTAGAAAGCAATAATCTTGAAGAGAATAATAGTAGTGAATTGTTGCAGCAACAACTTAAAGACCTAAATAATGAATTACAAACAAAAGACCAGGAGCTTGAAAAACAATGTAAGGCGCTAAATATAGCTCAAAACAAGTTAACTGATTCGGAGCAAGAGGTATCTAAACGCTTGGCCTTGCTAGAAAAAGAAAATCAACAACTTAATCTTGATAAAGAAAAGTTAGGTAAAGAGCGAGAGTTGGCTAATACGAATTTGAAAGCTCTTGAAGAAGAAAAGGTTGAATTTCAAAAAACGATTGAATTGCATGCCGAAACCAGTGGAACAGCAAATGCAGAACTGGTTGAAAAAGCCCAAACATTAGAATCTGAAAAAGCGGCGTTAGAAGGCGAGGTTGTAGAAGCAAGCAGCTGTCAGGCATCATTAAAGGAACAAGTTGATAGTTTAAGCAATGACTTAAAGAGCAAAGATGATGAAATTCAAAAGCAGTTTAATAACCTAGATAAGGTTCAAGCTGAATTAGCCGAAGAGAAGCATAAAACAGGTGACCGCTTGGCGTCGCTTGAAAAAGAAAATCGTCAACTTATTAATGATAAAACCTGGTTAGATGATGAGTGTGAAACCGTTAATAAGACGATGAGTGCGCTAAAAAGGGAAAATGCTGATCTACAAAAAAAGGTTGAATCACATAACGAATCAAAAGACGTGGAAAGCACGAATTCGGCGAAAAGAATTGTTGAATTGCAGTCTGAAAAAATGGCTCTTGAAGAGCGGCTATTGGTTTTAGAGGAGCAGCGTAGTTCAGTTAATTCAGATGCTAATAACTTAAACGATAAGCTTTCTGCTGCTCATTCTTTACTTGATGAGCAATCAAATAAAAATAAAACATTATTGGTTACACTGGCCGAATATGAAAAGAAAACTGAAAAGAATAATGTTCTTCATGAAAAGCTGGATAAGCTTGAAGAGTCTCAACGGTTGGATAATACAAAATTGTATGAGTTGTCTGGCACAAATGAATCGTTACAAGATAAGCTTGAAAGGGAGCGGCATCAACTCACAGAGGTTCAAGCCAAGCTAGATGAGTCTATAAATGAAGTGGGTCGATTAAAAAGCGAAAACGATGATAAGGCGAAATTATTAGAAATCCAAAAATCATCACAGTCTGACGAATCTGAAGATTATGTTAATCAGGTGGCTGAAGTTGAAAAGTTATCAAAAGAGCTAGCTAATGCTAAAGAAAATGAAGAGGCCGTTAGAGGCAGCTTTGACGAGCTAGGTGAACGGGTTGTTACGCTAGAAAATAAATTAGACAAAGCTCATTCTGTTATTGAAACCGTTCAAGCTGATTTAGATAAAGAGCGTGGAGTTATTTCTGAATTAAATGTGCAGTTAAAGTCGGCCGAACAGTTGGCGCAAGATTCAAAAGGCACGATGGACATGTTAACTACTGAGAAACAATCAATGGAGGATGGTCTTAAGCAACAGTTGAATGATCTTAAGAACGAGCTTATTACAGAGCAAGAAGTTAGAAAAGTTGCAGCGAAAGGTTTATCTGATGTTGAGCTAAGTTCTGAAGCATTATCATCAACGGTTGAGCGCCTAACTGAAGAGCTACAACAGGTAAAAGTTAGCAAGCAAGGGGATGTTGAACGGATAGGGCAGCTTGAAAAAAGTCTACTTGAGAATGACCAAAAAAGTTCAGATGGGATCGGTAAAGTAGAAGCATTGGAGAGTGAGTTAGCTGACGAAAAATTAGCAAATGAAGAGAAAGTGCAACAATTAACGTTGTCTTTACAGTCATCACAAAAAGAGATGGGTGCCCTGTCATTAAAGCTAGATGAGCTATTGGATGCTAAAACAAGGTTAGAAAATGAAAAAACCTCAATGGACCAAAAAGTTACGTTGTATGAGCAAAACAAACAAGCATTAACCGACAATATTAAATCGCTTGAAGAAAGGCTTTTGAAGCCTGAAGAAAGTGAAGAAACATCGGTAAAAATTAAGTTATTGGAGGAGCAGCTTGATGAGGCCAAAACTGCCCTAGTGGATATGGAGATCAAGTTTGATAATATCGATGAAGAAGCGAAGAGTGAAAGTACTGAAGATAGCGAATTATTAGCTGTCAAATCAGAATTGTTGTTGGTTCGAGAACAAACAGAAGGCGATATTGCTGCAATGAAAGAGATGTTGGACAATAGTAATAAAATGAATCTGGCATTGAAAAAAGAGCTATTATCTTTGCAGGCGGCTTCAAATGAAGCAAATTTACAAGAACCACAAAAAAAGAAAAAAGGGTTGTGGAGATAGATACAGTTAAAGATCAGGGTGCGGGTTTGTTTTTAGCAGGTGATGTTCTTGACTTGGATGTTAAGGCTTCTAGAGCATTTTGTGTCGAGGTGGGAGATAATCAGCTCGAAGGTTTTTTTGTTCGAGCGGAAAACGGCGATTTATTTGCCTATAAGAATAGTTGTCCGCATACGGGCGCGCCTCTTAACTGGACGCCTGATCAGTTTTTAACGTCATCGGGTCGTTATATTCAATGTTCTATTCATGGTGCAATGTTTAAGCTTGAGTCGGGGGAATGTTTTGCGGGGCCGTGTTCGGGAAAATTTTTACAAGCAATGAAGGTGGTTGAGCGCGAAGGACAGGCTTTTGTCGGAGCTGAAAGCTTATAGCATGAAGCTTTAATTTGGAATCATAAAAAAACCCGTCTATTGACGGGTTTTTTTATGATTCAGTTGCACAGAGTAAGCTATTTTATTTTAGCTTCTTTATACATAACGTGCTGCCTAATGGTTGGGTCAAACTTTTTGATCTCCATTTTTTCTGGCATGGTGCGTTTGTTTTTTGTAGTTGTGTAAAAGTGCCCAGTTTTGGCGCTAGAAACTAATTTAATTATCTCTCTCATGATGTGTCCTTATACCTTGTCGCCACGTGAGCGAATTTCTGCTAACACTTTATCAATGCCGCGTTTGTCAATTGTGCGAAGGCCATTGGCTGAAACACGTAAGCGAACCCAGCGGTTTTCGCTTTCCACCCAAAAACGGTGGTGGTGTAAATTAGGTTCAAAACGACGACGTGTTCTGTTAAGCGCATGTGAAACATTGTTTCCTGACATTGGGCGCTTGCCGGTGACTTGGCATACTTTAGACATGATAAAACCTCAGTTATTTTTTAATTGAATAGCAAATTGCTACGAAACGGTGCGAATTTATACCAGAATTGATTATTTGAGTAAAGAAAAATCGGTTTTTTTTAGCGAATGTGTGACGCAAGCTGGTTAATTATATCAGACCTCTTTCCGCTAAAGAAACAACGTCATGGGAACCAATGACAAGGTGGTCCAGGGTTCGAACGTCAATCAAGTTTAGAGCGCTCTTGAGTTGGGTAGTTATATCGATGTCTGAACGACTCGGCTCAGGGTTACCCGATGGATGATTGTGAGCAAAAATTACTGCAGCAGCATTATGCTTAAGCGTCGCTTTGACGACTTCTCTTGGGTGTACGCTTGCGTTATCAATCGTGCCGAAAAATAGTTCCTCATAACAAATGACTTGATGTTTATTGTCTAGAAATAGGCAGGCAAATATTTCTTGTTGTTTATGCGCCAAGTGGCCTAGAAGAAACTTTTTTGTATCTTCAGGGTTGTTAATAACGTTTCTTTTCTGGATGGTTTCTTGAAGATGTCTGCGCGCCATTTCTAGTACGGCTTGTAGTTGTACGTATTTTGCAGCGCCTAAGCCGTGGCCTTCGCAGAATTCATTTTGGCTTGCGTGCATTAAGTTTTTTAATGAGCCGAATTGCGTTAACAGAGACCTCGATAAATCAACAGCGCTTTGTCCTTTAACGCCTGTTCTAAGAAAAATAGCCAATAACTCAGCATCTGAAAGCGATGCGGGCCCACGTTGTAATAATTTTTCACGTGGGCGTTCGTGCGCAGGCCAATCCGTAATAGGCATATTCATTCCATGAAGAGTTTGTCATAATGTAGCATAGTATTCTTTAAGAGTTGAAAGCTGGTGAGTAAACTACAGAATCGTCGAATATTGCTTGGGGTTACAGGCGGCATAGCAGCGTATAAAGCGGCTGAATTTTTGCGCGTGTGCCAAACATTAGGCGCTGAGGTGAGAGTGGTGATGACACCTGCAGCTACTGAGTTCGTGACGCCGCTTACGTTCCAGGCATTATCGGGCATGCCGGTTCATACAAAACTGTTAGACGCAGAACAAGAAGCCGGTATGGGGCATATAAGTCTCGCAAGGTGGGCGGATGTGATTATTGTGGCACCTGCGAGTGCCGATTTTGTTGCGCGGCTAGCATCAGGAATGGCTAATGATTTGTTGTCGACAGTTGTGTTGGCGTCGACAAAAAAATTAATGTTGGCACCTGCGATGAACCAAGTGATGTATACAGACGAAAAAACGCAGCAGAACTTAGCTAAATTAGCGGAGCAGGGAGCAACTATTTTAGGCCCCGATGCAGGCCTGCAAGCTTGTGGTGATGTTGGATTCGGCCGCATGCTGGAACCTGAAGCGTTGGCTGAAGAGATTATAAATTATTTTCACACAGGTGAGTTGGCAGGCTTGAAGGTGTTGCTAACAGCAGGCCCTACACGAGAGGCGATAGATCCTGTGCGTTACATTAGTAACCACAGTTCTGGAAAAATGGGGTATTCGGTGGCACAGGCTTGTGTTGAAGCTGGGGCGACCGTTACCCTCGTTTCTGGCCCTGTGCAAATAGAGCCACCTTCAGGCGTTGAAACGTTGGATGTTGTCAGTGCTGAAGATATGTTTGAAACTGTAATGGCTCGGTCAAAAGAAGCGGATATATTTATTGCCGCGGCAGCGGTGGCAGATTATACGCCGTTGAATGTAGAGAGCCATAAAGTTAAAAAGAACAAATCAGAAATTCAACTAAACTTAAGCAAAACCAAAGACATTTTGCAAAAGGTCGCTGGTCTGCCGGCTGCACCTTTTTGCGTGGGGTTTGCCGCAGAGACAGAAAACGTTGAAGAATATGCACGAGTTAAGCTCGACAAAAAGAAGCTGGATATGGTGGCTGCTAACCTAGTGGGGGCGGAAGAGAGTGGGTTTAATAGTGATAATAATGCGCTGACAGTTTTATGGTCAAATGGACGTGCTGAACTGGGTAGTAAGCCGAAGTCAGCATTGGCAAAGGAATTGGTTACATTGATAGCGAAAAGGTTTTATGAAAAAAATTCAGTTTAAGATATTAGATGCTCGTTTGGGAAATGAAATATCCATGCCGGAGTATGCTACAGCGGGTTCTGCGGGTATAGATCTTCGAGCGTGTTTAAATGAATCGCTATTACTAAAGCCCGGGCAAACAGAATTAATTCCTACGGGGATGGCTATACATATTAAAGACCCGGCATTGGCTGCGGTCATTTTGCCTCGATCAGGTTTAGGCCATAAGCATGGGATTGTATTAGGAAACTTGGTTGGTTTGATTGATTCAGATTACCAAGGTCAGTTATTTGTTTCATGTTGGAATAGAGGGCAAACTGATTTTATTATTGAAATTGGTGAAAGAATCGCTCAGCTTGTCTTTGTGCCGGTAGAGCAGGTTGTTTTTGAGCAAGTGGAATCATTTGATGATAGTGAGCGCGGTGCAGGTGGTTTTGGCCATACAGGGACGCATTAAACAAGATGAATAAAATATTTTATTACTTAAGTGGTTTGGTATTGCTTTGCGGTATAGGCGGGTATTTGTATCTGAATCAAGCCAATGAGAGTAAGTTGCATCAAGTGGAAGCATATAAGGCTGAAGCCATTAAGATGGCAAGCAATGTTTCCAGTCTTGTAAAAAAATGGAGAATGTTAGCGGTTGAGCTGTCTGATAATGCGCCTATATCCAATGGTTCATTGGATGTTAAAGGAAGTTTGTTAGCAAATTGGATCGATAATCAATTAGCCGCGCATCCTGAGTTAACTAGTTTAAAGATGCTAGTCCCAGGGCATCTTAAAATTGACCGTAATAGTAATCCGCCCATAGATTATGCGGGATTAGGTTTGTTGCGGGCTGTTGAGAGCTCTAAAAAAAATCAAATGCCAGAAATTCACCTGCGAGGTAGTGCGGGGGAGCATGTGGCTGTATCTGCTCCGATTTTGCGGGAACAAGAGTTACAAGTTATTGTGTTGGCCACTTTTGATGTTAAAGCATTGTTGAGCGTATTTAAAAGCGGGTCGTCAGATGCTTTGTTTGAATTAAAGCAAGGATCATTGGTTGTGCAGGCTGTTGGCAACCAAAGCGAAGAGAACAGTGAAAGTGTAGAAGAGATATTTATACCTGGAACGCGCTGGCGAATCTCTATCAAAAAAATGTTCCCAAAATTTCCGTTTACTGAAATTGATGTGCTTTTTTATGCAGGGGTGTTGTTGGCTCTAATTATTTTGGTGGGTATGGGTGTTGGTATGTTTACAAATCGAGAACGCTCAAAAGCATTGCTAAATAAAGTGACAGGTCATAGGGATGAAGATGACTCCAAGCCATTTAGTGAAGCCGTTGAAGAGGTGGAGAACGCTATAGATAAAGAAATGGAAGCGCTCGAATTGTCTTCTACTGAAACAACGAACCCCATTTTCTTGAAAGATGATGCCATTAAGCTGGGTGTTGAGAGCGAGGTGCCAAAATCTATTTTCAGGGCATACGATATACGTGGCGTGGTTGATGAAACGTTAACAGAAGAGTTAGTAGTAAAAATTGGTCAAGCCATCGGTAGTGAAGTGCGAAAGGTAGGAAAAAACCAGGTGGCGATAGGCCGCGATGGGCGACTGCATAGTTTAAGGCTGAGCGAAGCATTGGCTAAAGGGTTGCAATCATCGGGCTGTGATGTTGTTGATGTTGGGCAAGTACCAACCCCCGTTTTATATTTTGCCACTCATCATATTGAAGATACAACGTCAGGCGTGATGATTACTGGTAGTCATAACCCGCCAGAATATAATGGTTTAAAAATAGTGGTTGATGGAGTGACGTTGTCTAATGATGGCATACTCCAGCTATACGAGAGAATTCAAGATAACAACGTTGAAACAGGGCAAGGTTCGTTGCGAAAACAAATGATGCTGCCCGATTACATCGGTACCATTAGTGCGGATGTTAAAGTTGGGCGAATGATGAAAGTAGTGGTTGATTGCGGTAATGGAGTAGCGGGTGAAGCTGCGCCAATGCTGTTATCAACGTTAGGGTGTGAAGTGGTGCCGCTTTACTGTGATATTGATGGGACGTTCCCAAATCATCACCCGGACCCAAGTAAGCCTGAAAATTTAAAAGAGCTTATCGATAAAGTGCGTGAAGAAGAGGCTGAATTAGGATTGGCTTTTGATGGCGATGGTGACCGTTTAGGTGTGGTTGATGCGAGTGGAAATATTATTTGGCCCGATAGGCAAATGATGTTGTACGCTGCGGATGTTTTATCTAGACAGGCCGGTGCTGATATTATTTTCGATGTTAAATGTTCTAAAAATTTAGCCAAAGAAATATCGCGTCATGGCGGTAAGCCAGTGATGGCTAAAACGGGGCATTCTTTAATCAAAGCGAAGATGAAAGAAACTAATGCTGAGCTGGCAGGAGAAATGAGTGGGCATATTTTCTTTAAAGAACGTTGGTTTGGCTTTGATGATGCGTTATACACCGCAGCAAGATTGGTTGAAATTTTGTCCGCTGAGTTTAGATCCACAACAGAGATATTTGCCGAGTTACCAGACAGTATTAGTACGCCAGAGCTAAATGTAACAATGGAAGAAGGTGAAAACTTTACATTCATTGAAGAAATGCAAGCAGTGGCAGACTTTGATGATGCTAAAGTAATTGATATTGATGGTATGCGAGTTGAGTTTATAGATGGCTGGGGATTGGTGCGGGCATCGAATACAACGCCATCATTGGTATTGCGTTTCGAAGCGGATAATGAAGAGGCTTTAGAAAGAATAAAAGGTAATTTTAAAGAAGTGATGCTTAAAGTTAAGCCCGATATAGTATTGCCTTTTTAATGTTAGTTAAGACGGTTAATTAATAATAAAAATCATGTCAGAAAATAAAATAGATCCGATTCAAACAGCACATGTATTAAGTGAGGCTTTGCCGTACATACAGGCTTTTTCTGGTAAAACTATCGTTATCAAATACGGTGGTAATGCCATGGTGGATGATGACTTAAAAAGTGGTTTTGCTCGTGATATTGTTTTATTAAAGCAAGTGGGTTTGAATCCGGTCGTTGTTCATGGCGGTGGTCCGCAAATTGGGCAGCACCTTAAAAAACTGGGGATAGAAAGTGAGTTTATCGATGGCATAAGGGTGACGGACAGCGAGACCATGGACGTGGTAGAAATGGTATTGGGTGGCCAAGTAAACAAAGAAATTGTTAATCTCATAAACCAGCATGGTGGTTCTGCAGTTGGGCTTACTGGGAAAGACGGAGGCCTTATTCGTGCTAAAAAAATATCTAAACAACAGGCGTCGTCAGAAAAGGCATCTGAGCTAATCGATATGGGTCACGTGGGTCACGTGGATAGCATTGATTCGTCTATTGTTGATACCCTGGTTCAAGGTGATTTTATTCCGGTTATAGCGCCGATAGGTGTGGGAACTGATGGGGCGTCTTATAATATTAATGCCGACTTAGTGGCTGGTAAAATGGCGGAGGTTCTTCAGGCAGAAAAGCTGATGTTGCTCACGAATATATCTGGCTTGCAAAGTAAGGAAGGTAAATTGTTAACAGGTTTGTCTATACAGCAAGTTGATGAGCTTATTGCTAATGGTACGATTTATGGAGGAATGTTGCCTAAGATTCAATGTGCATTAGATGCATTAAATGGCGGTGTTAATAGTGCCCATATTATCGATGGACGAGTACCGCATGTGGTGTTGCTGGAGTTGTTAACAGATAAAGGAATGGGTACCTTGTTGGTCCGTCACTAATTCTTTAAGTTATTAAAGGCTTCAACTAATTGATGGGCTTGTTGGCTTTTGCAAATATCTCTACCTTTTATGTTATTAATGCAACGTATATCTAGCGTTATCACGGTGGTCTTATCGTTCTCTTGAGCAAATAAGGCGAGTGTTTTGTCTGAATTTTGCCTTGGCGAAGACGTTAGTACTAATGTGTTTGACTCGAAGATTATTTTTGTGTCTGCGCGTGTTTCGACAAATTTTTTGGCTTTATTCCATAGTGTTGAGCAAGCGCCGTTTTTGCAAGTTAACGTTCCTAATGCAAGGCTAGGCGTTCCAGTGGAATAGACAGAAGGTTCGTTTATAGGGCTTTTTTCTAATAGTTGAAAACGAGTTTTATCGCTTTCTAATTGCTTCAATAAAAATGTCTTTTTTTGCTTTAGTTCTTTAATTTCAGATAAGTTTTTGTCATATTGGTTTTGAGCTGACGTTATATTGCTGAGGGTCTTCTTTGATATTTTTTTGCCTGACCGTTCATAATTTGCAGCATTCTTTTGATAATTAATGAGTTGGTTTTTTAAGGTGGTTGATTGGCTGCTGATTATGTTCACTTGAGAATCGAGCATATCTAGTTTGCCTTTAGTTAACGATTCAATGTCATTAGTAGATTGGAATGTTTTTAACAAAGCACTGTCTTCGGCTAACTGTTTTTTTAATGAGACTTTTTGAGCTTTTTTTAAGGCATCAATTTTTTTTGATTGGGCGATTTGTTGTGGACTCTTTTGTGCGTCTTTAATTGAAATGGCGCGGCCGCTTTCATTAAGTGTTGCTCTTTCCTTTTTGGCGTCACTCGGCGGTACTTTGTCAGAAAAATAAATGTCACCATTAGCATCTTTCCAGCGGTAAAGCTTTGCAGAAATTGCATGTGTTGATACCACGATGATGCCGAACGTTAATAAGATGGTAATAAGTTTTTTCATGATACTTTTTTATATTTAAACAATGGAATTAAATCACGGTGCTGATGAATGTAATGTTAATGCTCTTTTTTTGATTAAATGCATTGTTGTTAATGTGGTTTTAAGTATAGTTGAAGAAGAAAATTAGGTGTAAGTGCTAGGTATAGAAATACTTATTAATAGTGCTTAAACAATAAATCTAGCAAATAGTATCATGTGCCTATCAGGCTCCATGGGTTAGGAAGAAATTATAGAGGTTAAGATGACAGTTACAAACAACATTAATGCAATCGATGAAGATCCCCAGGAAACAGAAGAATGGCTAGCAGCTTTAGAGGCGGTAATAAAAGTTGAAGGTGAGGAAAGGGCGCATTATCTATTAGAAACGTTAATTGAAAAAGCTAGAATGTCCGGAGCAGATATTCCTTTTAGTGCTGAAACAGCTTACGTTAATACAATTTCAATTCCTGACCAAGCCCAATATATTGGCGATACATCATTGGAGCATAAGATACGTTCATACGTCCGTTGGAATGCGATGGTGATGGTCCTTAGGGCCAACAAAGACACCAATGTGGGTGGGCATATTGCTAGTTTTGCTTCATCAGCAACTCTTTATGACGTGGGGTATAACCATTTTTGGCATGCGGCCAGTGAAACACATGGTGGTGATCTAGTGTTTGTTCAAGGACATGTGGCAACGGGGATTTATGCTCGTGCTTTCATGTTGGGTCGTTTAACTGAGCAGCAAATGGATGGGTTTAGGCAGGAAGTGGATGGTGGTGGTTTATCGTCTTATCCACACCCGTGGTTAATGCCTGATTTTTGGCAATTTCCTACTGTCTCAATGGGGCTAGGGCCAATTATGGCCATTTATCAAGCACGTTTTATGAAGTATATGGAAGACCGTGGTTTTGCAGACACGGAACGTCGAAACGTGTGGGCATTTTTAGGTGATGGTGAAACAGATGAACCGGAATCCTTGGGTGCGATTGGAATGGCTGGTAGAGAGAAGTTGGGTAATTTAGTGTTTGTTGTTAATTGTAATTTGCAACGACTTGATGGGCCAGTAAGAGGGAATGGCAAAATCATCCAAGAACTTGAGTCAAACTTCCGAGGCGCTGGTTGGAATGTTATTAAGGTAGTCTGGGGCAATCGGTGGGATGCTCTGTTGGCACGTGATACGGATGGGCACCTTCGTCGTCGCATGATGGATTGTGTGGATGGCGATTACCAAACCATGAAAGCGAAAGATGGTGCTTATGTTCGTGAGCATTTCTTCAATACACCTGAATTGCAAGCGATGGTTGCAGATTGGTCAGATAAAGATATTTGGGATTTAAACCGAGGCGGGCATGATCCTGCGAAAGTGTTTGCGGCGTATGATGCAGCGACTAAAGAAACAGAAAGGCCTACCGTTATTTTAGCGAAAACGATTAAAGGCTATGGAATGGGTGAGTCGGGCGAAGCTCAAAATACAACCCATCAGCAAAAGAAGATGAGTCATAACGCCCTGTTACAATTTAGGGACCGGTTTGATTTGCCTATTTCTGACGATGATGTGGATAACTTAGCGTACCTAACCTTCGAAGAAGGGTCGCCTGAACAAGAGTACATGAAGCAAAAGCGTGATGATTTGGGTGGGTACTTGCCCGAGCGTCGCCAAAAGTCTGATGCGTTGACTATTCCTGATTTATCGGTTTTCGAACCGTTGTTAAAAGGTACATCTGAAGGGCGTGAAATTTCAACAACAATGGCGTTTGTTCGAATTTTAAATATTTTATTAAAAGATAAAGAAATTGGTGAGCGTATTGTGCCCATCGTGCCGGATGAATCACGAACATTTGGCATGGAAGGCTTGTTCCGTCAATTAGGTATTTGGTCACATGTGGGGCAGTTATACACACCGCAAGATTCAGATCAGTTGATGTTCTACAAAGAAGATAAAACCGGGCAAGTGTTGCAAGAAGGCATTAATGAAGCAGGGGGTATGTGTGACTGGATAGCCGCTGGAACATCGTACTCTACGCATAATTCACCGATGATTCCGTTTTATATCTTTTATTCTATGTTTGGTTTTCAACGTATTGGAGATCTTATTTGGGCAGCAGCAGACCAACGTGCTCGAGGGTTTTTGTTAGGCGGTACAGCCGGGCGAACAACGCTAAATGGAGAAGGACTTCAGCATGAGGATGGGCATAGTTTATTGTGGGCATCATCAGTGCCTAATTGTGTGTCTTATGACCCTACGTTTAACTATGAATTAGCCGTCATTATGCATGACGGGTTAAAGCGAATGTTCCAAGAGCAAGAGGATGTTTTTTACTATTTAACTGTGATGAACGAAAATTACGCTCATCCAGCAATGCCTGAGGGTGCTGAAGAAGGCATTATCAAAGGTATGTATCTGTTTAATCAAGTGGGTGGCAGTGGCCAATTAAGAGTTCAGCTTCTAGGTTCGGGTACGATATTTAATGAAGTGATTGAAGCATCGGCGATGTTGCAGGAAGAATGGGGCGTGGACAGTGATTTATGGAGCTGTACTAGTTTCACAGAGTTGGCTCGTGAAGGTCAAGCGTGTGAGAGGGAAAATCGCTTGCACCCAACGAAAGAGAAGCAGGTGCCTTACGTTGCCCAATGCCTTAATAGCCGGCCTGGGCCGGTCGTTGTTTCAACGGATTATGTGCGCTTATTAGCGGATCAAATACGGCCCTTTGTGCGTAAGCATTGTACGGTGCTGGGCACTGATGGCTTCGGACGTTCTGATACGCGTGAGAATTTAAGACGCTTTTTTGAAGTAGACCGTTTCTATGTCACTGTAGCCGCTCTTAATGCCTTGGCGGATGTGGGGCAAATTGAGGCATCAGTTGTAGAGCAGGCTATTCAAAAATATGGTTTGGATGTGTCAGCACCAGCACCATGGCTGGTTTAAAACTGAATAAAGTAGAAGAGGCATTTTCTTCTGCTTCAATACAACTTATGCCCTTTTATGTAACAGGGGTGATAGGAGAAATTAATGAGTGAATTAATAGATGTTGCCGTTCCAGATATTGGCGATTTCGATGCTGTTGAAGTTATTGAGGTTCTGGTCTCAGTTGGAGATTTGGTTGAGGTTGAGCAAGCCCTGTTGACGCTAGAGAGTGATAAGGCGAGCATGGAAATACCTTCATCTTCAGCGGGTGTTGTTGAAGAAATATTAGTGAATGTTGGGGACTCTGTGTCCGAAGGAAGTGTTGTAGTGCGCTTGAAGGCTGATGCTAGTAAATCAGCTAACACTTTAGCGTCAGAACCAGAGACGGTATCAGCAGGGGCAGATGCTGTGATTGACATTCATGTGCCAGATATTGGCGACTTCGACTCTGTGGAAGTTATAGAAGTAAATGTTGCTGTTGGAGATACAGTAGAAGAAGAGCAATCATTGATTACGCTTGAGTCAGATAAAGCCAGTATGGAAATCCCTTCTACGACAGCGGGTATTGTGAAAGAACTAAGGGTAGCGGTAGGAGATGATGTAAAGCAGGGTGATTTAATTGTTATCGTTAGTGGAAAAGCAAGTGCCCCAGCTGTGCCTGTAAAGCAGATTGCTGAAGGTGCAGAAAAGCCTAAAAAAGCCACCACTCCCGAGCCGAATAAAACTGTAAAAACTAATTCGCCAGCTGCAAGTGTTTCTGTATCAAAACCAAGTGGGCAAATACATGCGAGCCCAGCGGTAAGAAAATTTGCAAGAGAGCTGGGTGTAGACTTGTCTGTGGTAACAACAGCATCAGGCCCCAAAGGCCGACTGCTTAAAGATGATATAGTTGGTCATGTTAAAAACATACTGACAGGGGCGAAAACACCTGTTTCTTCAGGTGGATCAGGTATTCCACCTATTCCAACGATTGATTTTTCAAAATTTGGCGACATTGAAGAAAAACCGTTGAGTAAAATCAAGCGTTTAACTGGTACAAATCTCACCAGGGCTTGGTTGAACGTGCCAATGGTGACGCATCATGAGTTGGCGGATATTACTGACATGGAAGCTTTCAGAAAATCACTAAAGGCAGATGCTGAAAAACGTGGCGTTAAGGTGACATTCTTAGCGTTTATTATGAAAGCGTTGGTAGCCGCGCTTAAAGAGTTTCCTGAATTTAACGCATCGCTTTCTGGGGATGGAAAAAGTTTAATTTATAAGAAGTATTACAATTTAGGCATTGCTGTTGCAACGCCAAACGGTTTAGTTGTTCCAGTGTTTAAAGACGTTGATAAGACTAATATTTTTGACTTGGCAGAACAAATGAGCGAGGTCAGTAAAAAAGCACGAGATGGCAAGTTATCCCCTAAGGAAATGCAAGGTGCCTGCATGACTATTTCTAGTCTAGGTGGCATTGGCGGAACGGCGTTTACACCTATCGTCAATGCGCCAGAAGTTGCTATTCTTGGTGCTACCCGTGCCGAGATACAACCTGTTTGGGATGGTAAAGAATTTTTGCCTAGGTTAATGTTGCCGCTAGATATGACATACGATCATCGTGTTATAGACGGGGCAGCAGCTGCGGCATTTATGGTCGCTTTGTCTGGGTATCTTAATGATATTCGTCGTGTGTTGTTATAAGGTGCCGAGATGACTGATTTAATAGATATTAAAGTACCTGATATAGGTGAATTTGAAGATGGCGTAGATGTTATCGAAATACACGTGGCTATTGGCGATACAGTAGCGTTGGAAGACAGTATTGTCACATTAGAAAGTGATAAAGCATCAATGGAAATACCCAGTAGTGCTGCAGGTGTTGTGCAAGAAATAAATGTGTCTGTTGGTGATAAGGTTTTGGAAGGTAGCTTGCTTCTAAAGCTATCTGGGAACGGTGCGGTAGATGATGGCATACCTGTTGCAATGCCCATCGCGACACCAGAAGCGGTTGCTGCAACAAGTACAACAGTATCAACACAAGGTGCCGACATACAAGCGGAAGTTGTTGTATTGGGTGCAGGGCCGGGTGGTTATACGGCCGCATTTAGAGCGGCCGACCTAGGGAAAAAAGTGGTGCTCGTTGAGCGTTACTCTTCTTTGGGTGGTGTTTGTTTGAATGTAGGGTGTATTCCGTCAAAAGCCTTGTTGCATCAGGCTCAGGTTATTCATGAAGCGGAAGAAATGGCGGCACATGGCGTTAAATTTGCCAAGCCTGAGTTGGATATAGATGGGATTCGAGGCAATAAAGAACAGATTATTCAACGCTTAACAGGTGGTTTGGCTGGATTAGCCAAGCAACGAAATGTGACAGTGGTAAATGGATATGCAGAGTTTTCCTCTAGTCATTCTATTGTTGTAGCGAATGATGGTAATAAACAGACAATATCTTTTGATCACGCAATTATCGCGGCAGGTTCACAGCCCGTAAAAATCCCTGGGTTTCCATATGAGGATGATCGCTTGATGGATTCAACAGGTGCACTTGCTTTAGCAGATGTGCCTGAAAAAATGTTGGTCGTGGGTGGCGGGATTATTGGCTTAGAAATGGCTACGGTCTACCATGCGCTAGGGTCTAAAATATCAGTTGTTGAACTGATGGACCAGTTGGTGGCAGGTTGTGATAAAGACTTGGTCAAGCCATTACATAAACGGCTATCTAAACAATTAGAAAATATTTACCTAAAGGCCAAGGTGCTAGCGATAGAGTCGGTAGATAACGGCTTAAAAGTTAGCTTCGAAGGTGAAGGTGTGCCCGATTCTGACGTGTTTGATAGAGTGCTGTTATCAGTTGGTCGTAAACCGAATGGCGCCTTAATAGGTGCGGATAATGCAGGCGTAAAAGTAGATGAGCGCGGCTTTATTCCGGTTGATAATCAAATGCGTACCAATGTGTCGCACATCTATGCGATAGGTGACATTGTTGGTAACCCCATGTTGGCGCATAAAGCGGTTCACGAGGCAAAAGTTGCCGCCGAAGTGATTGCAGGTGAAAAGGTGGCGTTTGACCCACTAACTATTCCATCTGTTGCCTATACTGATCCTGAGATTTCTTGGATGGGCTTAACTGAAACAACGGCAAAGGCGGATGGCATTAAATATGAAAAGTCTGTTTTCCCATGGGCGGCGAGTGGTCGAGCGCTAAGTATTGGTCGTGATGAAGGGTTAACTAAAATTCTTTGGGACCCAGAAACTAAGCGTATATTAGGGGCAGGTATCGTTGGAACAAATGCTGGCGAGTTGATTGCGGAAGCAGTGTTGGCGTTGGAAATGGGCGCAGATGTTGATGATATGTGTTTAACCATTCACCCTCACCCTACGTTATCTGAAACGCTATGCTTTGCGGCCGAAATGCAAGCGGGCAGTATCACAGATTTATATATTAAGAAAAAATAGTATATTTTTAAGAGCATTAGTTTTAACAAGGAGATGTTATGCGTAAAGTAATAGTGTTTGTTTTGGTGATGTTGTCATTTTCGTTGCATGCGTTAGAGGTTGAAGGTGTTAAGTTGCCGGACACGATGCAGTTAGGTGAAAGTGAATTGGTGCTTAATGGTGCAGGAACGAGAAGTAAGTTCTTTATCGACCTGTATGTAGGGTCGTTATATCTACAGAAAAAAAATAATGTGTCGAATGATGTAATAAACGCCGAAGAAAAGATGGTGATTAGGTTGGATATTACTTCTTCAATGATTAGTTCAGAAAAAATGACTAAGGCCACGCTTGAAGGGTTTGAAAATGCGACTAACGATAATATATCGCCTATCAAAACAGAAATAGACCAATTTATGTCAGCCTTTAGCGAAGAAATTAAAGAGGGAGACACGTTTGAATTTGCCTATGTGCCGACAGAAGGTGTTGTAGTGACAAAGAACGGCACGATTAAGGAAACTATTCCATCCCAACCTTTTAAGCGAGCATTGTTTGGTATCTGGCTGTCGGATGATCCTGCTCAAGATTCATTGAAGGAAAAAATGCTGGGTAGGTAAATGAAGTTAAGTTATACCCAAACAGGAGAAAGCGGGCCACCTCTAGTCATTATGCACGGCCTATTCGGCAGCGCAAGAAATTGGCAAGGCATTGCCAAGCAGTTAGCAAACCATTACACAGTCTATGCGTTGGACTTGCGTAACCATGGTTTATCTCCTCATGCAGCTACGATGGGTTATCAAGAAATGGCTGGCGATGTGGTCAAGTTTTTAGATAATCAAGAATTGACGGACTCAGTAATTCTTGGGCACAGTATGGGGGGCAAAGTGGCAATGGAATTAGCTTTGAGCCAACCGAACCGTGTGAATAAGCTTGTGGTGGTGGATATCGCTCCCGTTACATATAAGCATGACTTTAACGATATTTTAGAAGGCTTGTTTAGTATTCCGTTGGATAATGTCACCTCAAGGAAAGACGCAGACCAATACCTAGCAAGAACAATTAAAACATTAAGCCTTCGTCAATTTTTACTACAAAACTTAGTGAAAACGCCTGATAACGGTTACCAATGGCGGGTTAATTTAAATAGCATTCAAAAAAACATGAATAACATTATGGGGTTTTTTAAGACTTCGTCGAGTGCCTCATTTAAGAAGAAAACATTATTTATTCGTGGTGGGGCTTCTAGCTACTTATCACCTTCTCACCAAGCTAGTGCGTTAGATCTATTTCCTAATGGCAGGGTTGAAACGGTGAATAAAGCAGGGCACTGGCCGCATGTGGAATCACCTAATGTGTTTTTGGACCTTTTAACGCCATTTTTAGCTGAAATAGCGTAAATCGACTATAAAGTTTTACCGCTATTTGCCGATACATTGGCTATGAAGATAATGATAACCATTGCTAGCACGCTATTAAGCGTTCTTTTTTGCTTAAATGCCAGCGCTCACTCATATCAAGCGCCAGTAACAAACTCACAATGGCAATTTACAGGTAACCGAGTTGCGTGCCATTTATCGCATTCAGTTCCTCAATATGGTGTTGGGGTTTTTAATCAACGTTCTGGTGAGCCATTAGAATTTAAGCTCCGTGCTGAAGCCTATGTGCCACCTGTTCAAACAGCGGTATTAACATCTGTGCCACCTAGGTGGATGCATGATGCGCCTACGTATAAATTAGCGTCGTTAAAAGCCTCTGCTAAAACGTTGACGGTAAAAAGCGATGCATCTGAAAGGATGTTGCAGGAATTATCTAGTGGCATGTTTCCTCAGTTCAAATATAAAGCCAACCATACTAAGGTTGTTGTTGGTATTTCATCCATAAATTTTCTTGATGCGATGAGTCAGTTTGAAGCCTGCCGACAAAACTTATTGCCATACAGTCGCGGTGAGGTCCATCAACAGTTGGCGTTGTTCACCCAAAATAGCGCATTGGTGACACACAAGAATCGAAAACTACTGAACAAAGCGAGTACTTATATTAAAGAGGCTGGGGACAAAGAACGTATTGATTTAGTGAGTGGTACCGAAGCGTTTTCAGTAAAAGATGGCCGCCGAATCTATGATAAGCGTATTCAAAGTATTCGTGAACAGTTGCAACAATCCGGGTTGTCTGAAGATAGAGTGATTGCATTAGCTGACCCAGAGGCGCTGGATACACCTGAAGGAAGCATACGCTTGAAAGTTGCTGGGCCAGAACCATTTAAGCAAATATTCTTTAATTCGGGCTCTATTAAGCTCAGCGAAAAAGATAAGTCTAAATTAGACTACATGTTGGAGTATTTACGATTACAAAATCCGAAAGGGAAGCTTGTATTAAAAGGCCATACGGATAGTAAAGGTAGTCGTTTTGCCAATATTAAAGTGGCTAAAAAGCGTGTTAATGTGGTTAAAAAATACCTGGAATCTAAAGGCGTAAAAACGAATAAGATACTGACCAAATCATATGGTGAGAGTAAGCCGACAACAACGAATAGGTATCCAGGTGGTCGACAATTAAATAGGCGCGTTGAAATTTCAATTATAGGATAGCGTCTACAACGCCTTTCACCAATCAGGTATAATTTACGATTATTAAAATTTAAGTCGTGAGTTATTCAACATGTCAAAACAAGCCGTAAATAAAGTTGTTCTTGCCTATTCGGGCGGTCTGGACACATCCGTTATTCTTAAATGGTTAGAAGATGTTTACGATTGCGAAGTCGTTACGTTTACTGCCGATTTGGGTCAAGGTGAGGAAGTGGAACCTGCGCGCGCAAAGGCCGCCGCTTATGGCATTAAAGAAATTTATATTGATGACTTAAAAGAAGAGTTTGTTCGCGACTTTGTATTCCCAATGTTTCGTGCCAATACGATTTATGAAGGGGAATATTTGTTGGGCACCTCTATTGCTCGCCCACTTATTTCAAAACGATTAATTGAAATTGCCAATGAAACGGGTGCGGATGCTATTTCGCATGGTGCTACGGGAAAAGGTAATGACCAGGTTCGTTTTGAGCTAGGTGCTTACGCGCTAAAGCCAGACGTAAAAATTATTGCTCCATGGCGTGAATGGGATTTGAATTCGCGTGATTCATTGCTAGCTTATGCTGAGAAGGCGGGCATTGCCGTTGAAATGAAACGCGGTAAAAAATCACCATATTCAATGGATGCTAATTTATTACATATTTCTTATGAAGGCGATATTTTGGAAGACCCTTGGGTTGAGCCAGAAGAAGATATGTGGCGTTGGAGTGTATCACCAGAAAATGCCCCAGAAACACCAACGTATATTGAATTGGACTATAAAGCGGGCGATATCGTTGCGATTAATGGTCAAACCATGTCACCTGCTAATGTGTTAGCAGAATTAAATAGAGTCGGTGGAGCTAACGGAATTGGTCGTGCGGATATCGTAGAAAACCGTTATGTTGGTATGAAAGCACGCGGTTGTTATGAAACGCCGGGTGGGACTATTATGTTAAAAGCGCATAGAGCCATAGAGTCTATTACGCTTGATCGTGAAGTCACGCATCTAAAAGATGAACTAATGCCTCGTTACGCGAGCTTAATTTATAACGGTTACTGGTGGAGCCCAGAACGTGAAATGTTGCAAACAATGATTGATGCATCTCAAGTGACGGTGAATGGTCGTATTCGTTTAAAACTCTACAAAGGTAATGTGATTGTTGTAGGTCGTGAGTCGGCCACCGATAGCTTATTCGACGAAAATATTGCGACGTTTGAAGACGATGGCGGCGCGTATGATCAAAAAGACGCAGAAGGATTCATTAAATTGAATGCGTTACGTATGCGCATTGCTGCAAGAAAACGTACGTAGCAAAAAAAACGCCCTCCAAGTTGCAGAGGGCGAAAAGGACTCTTAATTATTCGATTGAGGTCGAGAGCGCAGTAAATAAGCAAGGATAATAGGGTATCCGTCATTACTGTTAAGAGTTGCAAATAGAATACTGCGTTTCTTGGCTGATGAAAATGTGGCAAATTGTCGCACCTTGAAAAACCTAAGGGAATCACCGATTATGCATTCTCAAAAGAAGTTATCGAATATTCCAACCCATGTCTTTATGGGTTTTTTGGGGTCGGGTAAAACCAGTGCTATTCTCAGTTTGTTTGAAAAAAAGCCAGCCAACGAACGTTGGGCTGTTCTGGTTAATGAATACGGTAAATTGGGCATAGACGGTGCGCATTACCAATCACAAGGCGTACACGTTAAGGAAATCCCCGGCGGATGCATGTGCTGTGCGGCGGGTGTGCCTATGCAGGTCGCCATCAATCAATTACTTAAACAGTCTCGCCCCGATCGTTTGTTTGTTGAAACCAGTGGGTTAGGCCACCCTGATGGCGTATTAAAAACACTGAACGGCGAACATTTCCAAACCGTGTTGTCGTTAAAAGCCAATTTTTGCTTGTTAGATCCCGAAAAACTACTGAATTCAGCAATGTACGCTACTGGGCTTTTAGAACAGCAAGTCGCGCTAAGCGACATATTGATTGCAAATAAAGTGGACTTGGCATCAACACCTGCGATGGGTGCATTTGATAATTTGGCGGCAGCTTGTTTAATTCCAAAATTGGTCGTGGCTAAAACGAGTTTCGGTGTGATCGATGCGAATTGGTTGAACCTTGAAGCGGTTGCGGGAAGGGATGGCGATACGCTTTCCTTAGGTGGTAACGGGCTAATCGAGAAACAGGCAATTTTTGTGTTGAGTCAGACATTTGATAAGGCCGATATACTCTCACAAGAAAAATTAGAAGCGTTGTTTAAACGAGCTGAACCGATTCGCGTAAAAGGGATATGCCAAACAAACAATGGTTGGCTGTTGTTTAGTGGCGAAGGTAAACGGTTAACAACAACCAGTATTCAAGCACAACAACAAAGTCGCTTCGACATTATTTTAGATTCAAAAAGTGCTAAAGCTCAATTAGAGCGAGATCTCAAAAGCTGCGTTTTATAGCGAATTTTTAACGTGCTCAATTAAGGTGCGACAATTTGTCACATCCCAAACCATGTCGAAAACTGTAAAATTCTTTTTGTTGTAAAAATACAAAAAGAGTCCATTTATGAAGCGTTTTAAATTAAGTTTATTATCTGTTGCAATCGTAGCAGTGTCTGCACAAGCAGCTGATTACAGTAACCAAACAATTATTGTCGAAGGTACCAGTATGCGCCCTGGTGAATTTGGCGTTGCGCCGGATTCATCCGCGTTAAAAGATACGGCGGCATTATTAAAGAGAGTGCCTGGCGCAAATATTAATCGAAATGGCCCTTTAACCGGCGTTGCTTCGTACCGTGGCCAATATGGTTCACGCGTTAATACAGTCGTCGATGGCATGTCATGGAAAGAAGTGGGGCCAAATAGTATGGATCCTCCGTTAAGCCATGTTCCAGCGTCATTAACCGAAACACTCACCGTTTACCGCGGTATTGCACCGGTTAGTAGTGGTATTGAAACAACCGGTGGCACCATGGTGGCTGAATCTCGAAAGAGTCATTTTGGGCAAAGTGCTGATTTTGAATCCCATGGTGTTGCTACATTAGGGTATAGCTCAGTAGATGATGGTTTAACAGCTAGCGTGTTCACAGAATATTCTAATGAAAACCACCGGTTGCATTTAAGTCGAAGCCTTGAAAAAGGCAGTGACTATGAATTTGATGGGAGTGATACGGTTGACCCAAGCCAATATGACCGTGATGCATATACAGTGGGTTATGGCTTCCGCCAAGGCGTGCATGATGTTGGCTTTAATTACAGCAATAATGATACAGGCCATACAGGCACACCATCGTTACCGATGGATATTATGTCAGTAAGAGGCGGTATATTGTCTGCCGATTACAGCGTACAACTTGGCGCAGGCCGTTCATTAGAAACGTCGTATTACTACCAAGATATGCGTCACTGGATGAATAATTTCCAATTGAGACCTAATGGTGCTCTTGCTAGCCAGTTTAGACAAGCGCAAACCGAAGTGGATGGCGGTGGTTTATCGGCTGTTTATAAAATGCAAGCGGCGGGCGGAGAATTAAGTATTGGCCTAGAAGGAGATGAGTCGAATCACGAAACATACATTTCTGATCCGACGTCACCTTTCTTTGTTGATAGTTTTAACGGTGTTGAACGTGACAGATATTCTGTCTTTACAGAGTGGGATGGAGCGATTGGCGAGGGTTTAAACTTAGAAGCTGGCCTGCGTTATACACGTATAAATATGGATGCAGATGATGTTGATATTATTGGCGGTGCACCGTTACCAGCGCGTAATTTGCGTGATGCGTTTAACGCCAGTGATCGTTCAGAGTCGGATGATAATTGGGATGTAAGTTTAGTTGCTACGCAACAAGTGTCGAATGAATTGTCAGTAGAAGTTGGCTTCGCTCGTAAAACACGTTCAGCATCTTACCAAGAGCGTTACCTTTGGTTGCCGTTGGAGGCGACCAGTGGTTTAGCAGATGGGCGTTTGTATATTGGTGATATAAATTTAGACCCAGAAGTCGCTTACCAATTTGAATTGGGCGCTGAATTTGCGTCAGGCAATTTATACTTTGCACCACGTGCTTTTTATCACCGCATAAATGACTATATTCAAGGTGAGGCGAGCACAAATGGTTTTGCTAATATGGTTTCAATGGCAAATTCAGGCCAAGGCGCGTTGCAGTTCACTAACGTAGATGCAGAGTTATATGGCATGGATGTTGAGTGGGGTTATGAACTAGGTTCAAACTTACGCTTAGATGGCACAGTCAGTTATGTACGTGGCAAACGACGTGATGGTGGCGACAATTTGTATCGAATTGCTCCACTAAATACACGAGCTCAACTAACGTTTGAACAAGATAACTGGTCTGTTGCGACTGAAGTGGAAGCATACTCAGAGCAAAATGATGTTGCAGCTTATAATGCCGAGCAAAAAACTGGTGGGTATGGCTTATTACATTTAAGGGCTGAACTGCAGCCTGCGTCAGGCTTTAATGTTGGCTTAGGTGTAGAAAATATTTTAGATAAAAACTACGCAGACCATACTTCTGCAATTAATAGAGCGGCAGGTTCGGATGTAGCGGTTGGTGATAAAGTGCCAGGCCAAGGAAGGAATGTGTACTTAACAGCAAGTTATGAATGGTAGTAGTTTAATGTCATATCAATAAAAAACGCGGACTTGTTCCGCGTTTTTATTGAAAGTAGAAGCTTTTTACAGCGCATGTTAACATTAGAGAATAATAATAAAGAGTAACAAAGCGATGCGATTTTTATCTAAGACTCAATACTTCATTACGCTGCTATTAATTAGCTTTTCTACAATTACTTTTGCTGGTGGTGGGTACTTCTCAATTGGTTATGGCCCCACAGCAAAACAAACAGCAGGGGCTGTAACGGCTGTAGCTGGTGATGCATATGCCGGCGCTTCAAATCCTGCAAAGTTGACGGCTTCAGGCAATAAATTTGAAATAGGGACTGAGATATTCAACCCATACCGAGAAGTTAAGCGTACGGGAGCAACGGGCCCAGCAGCAATTTATAATTTTAAATCGAAGAGTAGAAATTCCCTCTTCTTTATTCCAGAGATGGCCTATTCGCATCAAGTAAACGATAAGCTTGCTGTAGGCGTTACTGCGTATGCGAATGGTGGATTGAATAGTGAATATAATGACACGACTGGCATACCTAGAACTAGTGCTAACCCTGCAGCGTGTGGAGCACGACCAGGTAACTTCTTTGGAGGTTGTGGTGAAGCTGGGTTTGATTTAGCACAATTAATCATAGCGCCTACTGTTGCATGGGAAGTTGCACCGGGGCATAGTATTGGCGTTGCACCATTAATTGCTATTCAGCGCTATAAGGCATTTGGCTTGCAGGCTTTTCAAGGGGTTTCGCGTTACCCAAATAATCAAAGCAATAAAGGCTATGACCACGCATTAGGTGCAGGTGTGCGGATAGGCTGGTTTGGTGAAATCACACCATGGCTTAGCTTAGGTGCGGCCTATGCGACGAAAGTTTACATGCAAGATTTCGACAAATACAAAGGTTTGTTTACTGATGGTAGTTTTGATATACCGGCAAACTATAGTATTGGAGCTGCCATTAAGCCGACAGAGGACTGGTTAATAGCAGTTGATGTTCAACGTATTATGTTTAAAGACGTTGGGGCGGTCGGTAATAGTTTGCTTAATTCACTGGTTAACCCGGTATCAAATCCACTCGGAGATTCATCAGGCAGTGGTTTTGGTTGGAGTAGAGACCAAACAAACTATCGATTGGGGGTTACTCATTTTGCAACGCCTCGCTTAACACTGAGAGGTGGTTATGCTTACGGTGAGCGAGCCAATGGCAATGGACTAAAATCGACTACTTTTAGTTTGTTAACACCGAATCCAATTCACCAAGCAACGTTAGGGTTGAGTTGGAAAACAACGACAGGTGATGAAATGCATTTCGCATTGATACATTACTTCGAAGAAACATTGACAGGCCCGTCAGCACTTTTTCCTGGTGCTAGAGAGTCAGTTACACCACATGTCAATGCGGTTAGCGTGACCTACAGTTGGGCTTTGTCAGAATAATTTAGAAAAAGTCTGGCATGCTTGTCGCGTGTCAGGCTTTGCAAACACACCTTCTACGACAGCAACAAAATTAGCACCTGCTTCAATAATAGGTGAGGCATTGCTACGCATTATTCCACCTATCGCAACGATAGGCAGGTTGATGTTTTTCTTAGCATTATTAAGAGTGTCTATATTTGCTAATGGTGTGCCGGGTTTGGTGCCGGAGTTGAAAAACCGACCAAAGGCAACATAGTCTGCCCCTTGTTCTTGCGCGGTAATCGCAAGCGATACGTTGTGATGACAAGTGACACCGACAATAGCGTGTTCTCCTAATAATTCACGTGCATTTTGTACAGAGCCATCAGACTGACCTAAATGCACGCCTTCTGCTTTACACGCTAACGCCAATGTTGAGTCGTCGTTAATAATCAATGGAACGCCGTAGCTTAAGCATAATGTATGTAATGTATTAGCACGTTCCAATCTTTCTTCAGCAGAATTGGTTTTATCACGGTATTGCAGTAAAGCAATGCCGCCTTGTAGTGCTTGTTCAACTTTAGAATATAGCGCACTCGAATCTAAGCTATCAGGCGTAATAGCGTATAAGCCGTTATTAGGCAGCTTGTCGTTCATGTTGTGCGCTTAGGGAATAACTGCCCTTTACCTATTTGCAAGGCGTTTTTTAACGCGTTATCGGTGTAATGTTGTGCGACTTGAACGGCTTCAATAATAGGCTTGCCCAACGCAAATTGTGCGGCAATGGCGGTTGCCAATGTGCAGCCAGACCCATGAAATTCACCTGCTAGTCTTTCCCAAGAGTTTTGCTCTATCGCTTGCCCATTATGGAATAAGGTATTGATAATAGAGTTGCCATGTTCATGCCCGCCGGTAATTAGAACGTAATCAACTCCCGTATCTAATAAATGCTGGCCTAAAAGCTCGATGCTAACATCAGATGAAAGCCCGGTTAGTTGACGTGCTTCTAATGTATTTGGCGTGAGTACGGTAACAAACGGTAGAAGACGTTTTTTGGTCGATTCAATTAACTGATTGCTCGCTAACGATGTGCCGTCACCGCTCGCTAACACAGGGTCAAGTATGACGGGAATGTTAGGGTGTTGTTGAATAATGCTGGCAATTGCTTCAACACATTCAATGGAGCCGGTTAAGCCAATTTTAATAACATCAACCGGCATATCATTAAACAAAACGTTTGCCTGTTCAATAATGTCATTTGGTTTTAAAGGAATAAGCCTATGGACAGTGGATGAATCTTGAACAGTCAGGCAGGTAAGTACAGAGCACGGGTGGCAATTAAAGTGAGTTAAAACCTCAATGTCTGATTGCACGCCAGCGCCACCACTCGGGTCGTGGCCGGAGAAACATAAAACGGTGGGTATATGAGTAGTTGTCATCAAAAATTTTTAAATGTGGTAGTCATCTAGTGTAATAAATAACGCTCAAGAAGTGTCTGTTACGGCACGAAAAGCGTAAAATGCGCGTTTATTCTATCTAAAATGTACGGTCTGATGGCGCAAACAGAAAAACACACCCAGTTATTAAATTCTTTAAAAGAACGCATCCTACTGTTAGACGGTGCGATGGGCACGATGATTCAATCGTATAACTTCACGGAAAGTGATTACCGTGGTGAACGTTTTGCTGATTGGCCAAGCGATGTTAAAGGCAATAACGATCTGTTGTCATTAACTCAGCCTGATACTATTCGAGCAATTCACCTCGCCTATTTAGAAGCGGGTGCGGATATTGTTGAGACTAATACGTTTAATTCAACGCGCGTGGCAATGGCCGATTACGACATGCAAGATTTGTCGTATGAAATTAATGAAGAATCTGCGCGTATTGCACGACAAGCGGCGGATGATATTGAAGCGAAATACCCAGGTCGTACCTGTTATGTAGCCGGTGTTTTAGGCCCGACTAATCGCACGGCCAGTATTTCACCTGATGTTAACGACCCTGCGTTTAGAAACGTTAGCTTTGATGAATTAGCTGAAGCCTATTCTGAATCTATTGATGCATTAGTAAAAGGCGGCGCAGATATTTTACTGGTCGAAACAATTTTCGATACCCTGAATGCAAAAGCGGCGTTGTACGCGATTGAAAAGTATTTTGAAGACAATGATGTAACCTATCCGGTGATGATTTCCGGCACGATTACCGATGCCTCAGGCCGTACATTATCAGGCCAAGTAACAGAAGCGTTTTGGAATTCTGTTCGTCATATCAACCCGATTAGCATTGGCTTTAACTGCGCATTGGGTGCGGAAGAATTACGCCAATATATTCAAGAATTATCACGGGTTGCTGATACTTACGTAACAGCGCATCCGAATGCAGGTTTGCCGAATGAATTTGGTGGTTACGATGAAACGCCTGAAGACATGGCGGGGCATATCCGTGAATGGGCGCAAAGCGGGTTCTTAAATGTTATTGGTGGGTGTTGTGGTACGGGGCCTGAATTTATTGCCGCAATGAAAGATGCCGTGAGCGATTGTGCGCCAAGGCAAATCCCGACGTTAGAAGTGGAGTGTCGTTTGTCGGGTTTAGAGCCGATGAATATCACCAGAGATTCATTATTTATAAACGTGGGTGAAAGAACCAATGTGACTGGTTCCGCGCGCTTCAAACGCTTAATCAAAGAACAAGATTACGAAACGGCATTAGACGTAGCGCGGCAACAAGTTGAAAACGGTGCACAGATTATCGATATCAACATGGATGAAGGCATGTTGGAGTCAAAAGCGGCGATGGTGCGATTTCTTAGTTTGATTGCGGCCGAGCCCGATATTTCAGTTGTGCCTGTGATGATAGATTCATCCAAATGGGACATTCTTGAAGCGGGACTAAAGTGCGTGCAAGGCAAAGCGATTGTTAATTCAATCAGTCTGAAAGAAGGCGAAGAAAACTTTATTCACCAAGCAAAAACAATCATGCGTTACGGTGCAGCGGCGATTGTGATGGCCTTTGATGAAAAGGGACAAGCTGATACCTATGAGCGCAAAGTAGATATTTGCACACGTGCATACAAGGTATTAACCGAGAAAGCAGGCTTCCCGCCGCAAGACATAATTTTTGATCCGAATATTTTTGCCGTAGCAACAGGGATTGAAGAGCACAATAATTATGCAGTCGATTTTATTGAAGCCACCAGAACTATAAAACAAACCTTACCGCACGCGATGATATCGGGCGGCGTGTCTAATGTGTCATTCTCATTCCGTGGTAATAATGTGGTGCGCGAAGCGATTCACGCGGTGTTTTTATACCATGCGATTCAGGCGGGTATGAACATGGGTATTGTGAATGCAGGGCAACTCGCTGTATATGATGATATTCCAGAAAAACTGCGTGAAGCCGTTGAAGACGTGATTTTAAATCGCACGCCAGCAACGGGTGAAAGTGCGACAGAAAACTTATTAGAAGTGGCAGCGAAGTACTTAGATATTGATTCAGAAGAAGCCGTTAAAGAAGCTGCTGAATGGCGCTCATGGCCGGTTAAAAAACGCTTAGAGCACGCGTTGGTTAAAGGCATTACCGAATTTATTGAAGAAGATACTGAGCTGGTTCGTCAAGAAGTCGACAGGCCACTGCACGTGATTGAAGGCCCATTAATGGACGGCATGAACGTGGTGGGCGACTTGTTTGGCGCGGGCAAAATGTTCTTACCGCAAGTGGTTAAATCAGCACGTGTCATGAAAAAAGCCGTGGCGTATTTAATGCCATATATGGAAGAAGAAAAAGGCGACGTGATAGCCAGTAATGGCAAAATCCTGATGGCGACGGTAAAAGGCGATGTGCATGACATTGGTAAAAATATCGTCGCAGTCGTTCTGCAATGTAACGGCTTTGAAGTGGTCGATTTGGGCGTGATGGTCGCAGCGGACACAATTCTAAAACAAGCGCGTGAACACAAGGTCGATGCGATTGGTTTAAGTGGCTTAATTACGCCATCATTGGATGAAATGGTCCATATGGCGAAAGAGATGGAACGCCAAGGCTTTAAGGTGCCGTTAATGATTGGCGGTGCAACCACGTCACGCGCACACACAGCAGTAAAAATCGAACCGAATTACAACGGGGCTAGTGTGTATGTGACCGATGCATCTAGGTCAGTGGGCGTATTAACAAACTTGCTGGATCAAAATGCGGCGAATGATTATAGACAAAAAGTGCGTGATGAATATGCGGAAGTGCGTGAGCGCCACAAAGGTCGTCAATCAACCAAACGTCAGCTGAATATTGAAGATGCGCGTAACAATGCCACGGAAGTAGATTGGAGCAACTTTGCGCCTGTTAAACCAACTTTTTTAGGTACGAAAGTACTTAATGATTTCCCGTTAGAAGAGATTGCACAATTTATTGATTGGTCGCCGTTTTTCCAAACATGGGAATTGGTAGGTAGTTATCCAAAAATTCTCGATGATGAAATTGTTGGGGTACACGCGCGTGATTTGTTTAAAGACGCGCAAGCCATGCTAAAACAACTTATTGATGAGAAGTGGCTCACCGCAAAAGCGGTGTTTGGATTTTACCCAGCCAATAGCCGGGTGGACGATGTGGTGGTTTACGACAACGAATCACGCGAGTCAGAACGTACCGTATTACATCACCTGCGTCAGCAAAACATTAAACCACCAGGGCGTAAAAATTATTGCTTGGCAGATACCGTTGCGCCAGAAGGTTCAGGCGTTAACGACTATGTGGGGGCGTTTGCAGTCACTGCAGGCATTGGTATAGAAGAACACGTAAAACGTTTTGAAGCAGAACACGATGATTACCAATCCATCATGATTAAAGCGTTAGCCGACCGATTAGCCGAAGCGTTTGCAGAATGCTTGCACCAACAAGTGCGGAAAGAACATTGGGGTTATGCGAAAGATGAATCGTTAGGCAATGATGAGCTAATTAAAGAAGGCTACAAAGGTATACGCCCAGCACCGGGTTACCCAGCGTGCCCAGACCATACCGAAAAAGCAACGTTATTTACATTATTAAATGCTACAGAAGAAGTGGGAATAGAGCTAACAGAAAGTTTTGCCATGTACCCAACTGCCGCAGTGAGCGGATGGTATTTTGCCCACCCTGATGCGCAATATTTCAACGTGGGTAAGCTTAAAAAAGACCAAGTGGAAGATTATGCGCAGCGTAAAGGTGAGACGATAGATTACATTGAACGCTGGTTAGCGCCAAGCCTCGCTTACGACCCAGATGATAACTGAGTTAACGTTTTACACGACTGACGGCTGTCACTTATGCGAAGAGGCGAAACAGCTTCTTCAGCAATTATTATCTGATTATCCAGAGCAGTATCAAATAGAGATAATTGATATAGTCGAAGCTGAGTCATTGATTCAACAATACGGAACGCGAATTCCTGTTGTTAAACGAAATTCCTCCGTATCTGACTTGGGTTGGCCATTTGATTACGAGGGTTTGCTAGAGTTTGTTGGGGAGCATAATGGCTAAGGAAAAAAACAAATTCTCATTAATAATGGTTATATTAAGTATTATCGCGGTATTACTGGGTGTGGGCGTTTTTTATTGGCTAGGCAGCTTGCCTGTTGAACGAATATTGGTGTATGAATATACAATTAGTGTATTTAACTTTTCATAAAAGCAAAAAATCATAATTTTGCTAAGCTATTATTTTAATTCTAAATATTTCTTGAGGTTCGTATGATTCAGCTTGCAATAATAATTTTAATAGTTGGGGTTGGTGTTTACTTTATTCAGGAATATTTTCAGAAGAAGCGATTGTTACAAAAAGAAGAAGAACTAGATGAAGTAGAAATGGAAAGTGACATGGTTGATATTGATAAAAAAATTGCAGAGGAACGCGCGTATCAAGATGAGACTTAAAAAGATATTAACGAAATTAACAAAGGACTAGATAAATGAACCCTAAATACACAATGCCTCTTATATCTGCCGCAGTTGTGGCCGTGTTGTTGGTCATGTCTGCTGGTATTAACAATGCAGGAAATCGTACAGTTGTTCAGTACCCAACAGGTACCTTATTGGTTAAGTTTAGTCCTGGGATTTATATGAAGTGGTTTGGAACAGTCACAGAGTATAGAGATGTGTTGACATACGATTTTGACAAAACAGAGTCAACAGGCACATCAAGTATTAGCCAAATTGGCATTCCAGTACGCTATCAAGATGGTGGCACAGGCAAAGTATATGGTAAAGCTCGGTTTTCATTACCGAATGATGAATTGACTATGTTGTAGTTACATAAAGCGTTTCGTAGTAATAATGGCGTAGCAAATAAATTGATTAAGGCTGTTTCTGAAGAAGGCATGAATTTAACGGCTGGTTTGATGAGTAGTGAAGAGGCTTATGCTGAAAAAAGAAGTATTTTTACCCAGTGGTCTAATGAACAAATCGCCAAAGGAAAGTACTTAACCGAGTTGAAATTAATTTCTACGCTAGACGAAAATACTGGAAAAACGGTTGTTAAGAACATTCCTATTATTACCTTTGGTAAAGATGGATTACCTGTTCATGTTAAAAGTGATTTAAAAGAGTATGGCCTGACGGTTAATGGGTTCCAAATAACAGATTGGGATTTTGAGACAAAAACGCTGAACCAAATAGCAACAAAACGTGAAGCAACCATGGCTATTATTACTGCTAAGGCCAATGCAGAACGAGCAAAACAAGATGCTATTACTTCTGAAGAACAAGGTAAGGCGAATGTGATGACAGCTAAGTACGAAAAAGAAGTTGAAAAAGAACAGGCCGTTGTTAATGCAGAAAAATTAAAAGAAGTGGCCGTTATTATGGCGAGCCAATTGGTTGAAGTTGCACGCCAACAAAAATTAGAAGCAGAACAAAAAAAGCTAGGAGCCGCGGAATATAAACAAGAACAGATACTAAGAGGCGAAGGTGATGGTGAATATAAGCGCCTTGTGATGAAGGCCGATGGTGCGCTAGCCCAAAAATTGGCAACGTATGAGGTTGTTATGGCGCGTTTTGCGCAAGCTGTTGAGAAACAAAAGTGGGTTCCTGAAGTTCAAATGAGTGGTTCAGAGAATGGTGGTAACACTGCGATGACGTTGATAGATATGTTGAGTGTTAAAGCAGCAAAAGATTTAGCGCTTGATCTAAAAGTGCCCAAGTAATTAACAATAAAAGCTGTTTTTTTTCAAAGCACTGCTAATAAAAATATAAAAACATGTACCTAGATTATTTTGGCTTAAAAAAACAACCGTTTGGTATCACGCCTGACACGTCGTTATTCTTCAAGGGGGCTGAACGGGGTGATGTACTTGATGCGGTGCTATATGCTTTAAATTCTGGTCAAGGAATTATCAAAGTGGTTGGTGAAGTAGGCAGTGGTAAGACCATGTTATCTCGTATGTTGGTTAACAAAGTGCCAGATGATACGGTGTTTGTCTATTTATTAAATCCGAGTATAGAGGCGGAGCAAGTGCTTTATGCCATTGCTTATGATTTGGGCTTGCAAGTTGACCCCAGCGATAAATCCATTCAAATACTTCATGTACTTCAGCAAAAGTTACTCGAATTTTATCAAGAAGGCAAAAAAGTTGTTTTAGTGGTAGATGAAGCGCAACAAATGCCGCTTAAAACGCTGGAAGAAATTCGCTTGCTGAGTAATCTAGAAACAGAAACTGAAAAACTATTACAAATTGTATTATTTGGCCAACCTGAGCTAGATGAGCACATTGATACCCCGAGTGTTAGACAGCTGCGCGAAAGAATTACCTATAGCTTCTACCTAAGTCCGTTAGATTGGCAAATGACTGATAAGTACTTGCACTTTCGTCTTGAGAAGGCGGGGCATCAAGGCCGGGCAATTTTTGATAAAAGTGCAATAAAGCTACTAACAAGATATGCAGATGGTACCTTAAGAAGGCTTAATGTATTGGCAGACAAATCACTGTTAGCTGCCTTTTTACAAAAAAGCCCCGTGGTAGAAGTTAAACACGTTAAGTTGGCGTTAAAAGATAATATTAAAGGGCATAAAAAGTCTGAAGCGTTGAACTACGTGGCTCTAGCCTTTTTATTTGCAGCTTGTGTTTTTGCTGCTGCATATTTTTTAATCCCTGTTAGTAACCAAGGTCTGACTTCAGAGGCTTTGTTGATTAATGAAGAAAGCGCTGAAAATAAAGCGTTGAATATAAAACAGGACATTGTTGATAAGGAAACAGAAACAGCAAGTCAGTCCGACGTATCAAGCAACTCACTACAATCTCGCCTTAGTGCGTTTAGTTCATTGGTCAAGTCAACAAGTAATGCCTATACGATAAGGCTGATGACTGAATCTACTGGATCTGCTGAAAGAGTGGCGCGCTTTATACAGTCTGCATCCTCACCACAAACTGAAAATAAATTGTTTGTTAATAAAACACCTGATGATGTTTATATCGTTTATTACGGTGAGTATGCTAATTATTCCCAAGCGAAAATAGCGTTGGCTAACTTAGCGCCGGCAGTGCGTAAATATAAACCTTATATTGTTAATACTAACAAATAAAAATCCCTACTTAGCAAGTATTGGGTTTATTTTTGATCAGTAAAATCAATAGAGTAACATTAGAAGCTAATTCTTTTTCTGGGCTAGTAATTTTCAATTCATCATCTACACTTTTATTAAATTAAAAAATAATAAATTAGTGTGTGATGAAAATGTATTCAATAATCCTTTCTGCTCTTATGGTTCTGAGCCTTTCAGCTTGTAATACAGTCTCTTTTAAACCGTCTGACCAACACATAAAGGAAACACCTAAGCAGGTTGGTAAGCCTCCGCAAGTGCTACAAGCTATCCCGTTACCTGAGAGGCCATCTGCAAGAAAACAAGTAGAAGTGTTTACTGTTGTAGTGAATGATGTGCCTGTGCGTGAGCTGTTATTTGCAATAGCGCGTGATGCAAGTGTCAATATAGACATAGCTGAAGATGTATATGGTGAGGTGACGCTGAACGCTATAGACCAAACATTTGAAGAAATCCTAGAAAGAATAAGCAAACAAGTTGAAATCAGGTATAGGAACGTCAATGGCATTATTAGCGTGGAGCAGGACGCGCCTTATTTAAAGCATTACGAAGTTAGCTATGTGAATATGGATAGAAGTAGTACGGCAACCATTGCGATTGCTACAGAAGTGTCTTCTACGGGCGGTGGTTCAGGTTCGGACTCTTCAATTGGCAACACATCGAATACGAGTATTACGAATAGTTCAACACACCGATTTTGGACCACAGTTGTAAACAACGTTAGAAATATTGTGAGGCAAGGCGTGGTAACTGCAGAAGCTGACACAGTCTCCGATTTGACCGAAGCGGCAACGACCTCAGATGGTACTGAATCTGAGCCAGCAGAGTCAGCTGACGAAGGTGCTGGGGAAGAAGAGAGTATTGTTGCGAGCGTCCAAAATGTAATGGCCAGTCCTGAAAGTGGCATGATTTCAGTCAATGCAACACAACGGCAACACCGTGAAGTTGAAAAATACTTAGAGTTGGCATTGGAAGGCGTGCAGCGTCAGGTGTTTATTGAAGCAACGATAGTTGAAGTGGAACTAAATGATGACTACCAGGCGGGTGTTGACTGGAGTCGATTATTAACTAACCCGGCGGGGGATGGTTTTAGTTTTCAACAGTCACTCACGGGTAATAATTTAATGGAAGCGCCTGCTACAGCGCTTCAATATGTCGCGACAGGTGATAAATTTGATGTGACGGCAACGGTTAGGTTGCTTAACCAATTTGGTAACGCCAAAATTTTATCTACACCTAAAATAATGGCATTAAATAACCAAACAGCCTTACTGAAAGTAGTTGATAACCGTGTGTATTTTACAATTAATGTAGAAACGGAGACAAATGAAAACACCACGATTAGAACATTTGAATCAGTTATTCATACATTACCCGTCGGCTTGGTGATGAGTGTTACACCACAAATATCGCCAAATGATGAAGTGACGTTAAACGTAAGGCCTACTATCTCACGTATATTGCGATTCGTTCCCGACCCTAACCCAGCATTGGGCGATGTTGAAAGCCTCGTGCCTGAAGTGTCTGTGCGGGAAATAGAGTCTATCTTACGTATTAAAAATGGAGATGTAGCAGTTATTGGTGGCTTAATGCAAGATAACCGTAGTGACAGTACTGACGGGGTTCCTCACGTTTCAAAGTTACCGTATGTGGGCGATTTATTCAGTTATAAAGACAATAAAGCGTCTAAATCCGAGTTGGTTATTTTTCTAAAACCCATCGTTGCTAATAAACCATCGTTAGGTGGTGAATTTGCCAAATATAAACGCTTTATCGAAAACGAAGAAAAAAGCCCAAGGTCAGGTAATGCAAAATGAGCTTGTTGCTAGATGCCTTAAAACAGGCTGAAAAACAAAAAAACGCTGAAAATAATACTGATGTTGAACAACAGGAGTATGCGACTGATTCAGTAGAGTTACCAATTAATGATCCACTGGTACCGGAAGAAGTTGAAGAACCAGTTATTGACATTGATATAAAGAAACAAAGCGCGGTGCACGAAAACGAGATTCAATTTGAAAAAGTTGAGTCGGAAGATATAAAGCCTCACTCACCCGTAACGAATGAACCTATTTCGCCGTTTGTTACTGAAGTTAAAAGCACCCAAGAAACGCCAACCGATGATGCGACCCTTGATGCTAGCTTAAATGTGTTTGCTGTAGGAAATACACAACCTAAGGGGGGCTCTTTTAAAAAAACATCAGCCATTTCAGCAGTTGCTATTGCAATACTGATGCTGATGGGCGGTGCGTTGTTTTACTTAGAAAATGAATCAACAAGTAAGGTGTCTGAACAGGTTTTGGAAGATGCCCCCCTGTTTGAAGAGCCTGAACAGCAACAATTGCAAAACATTGAAGAAGTGGTGGTTTCCCAGGCACCTACACAGGCAGCAGCAAATATCATTTCTAATATTAAAAATACAGATGTGAAATTACAAGCTGATGCACAAGATAAATCGCCAAGTGTTTTTATTGAAACAGGTATTAAGATTAAAAAAAGAGTTATTTCAACCGGTGTCTATTCACAGTTGGATTCTGCATACCAAGCATTAAAAATAGGTAACTTAGGGTTAGCAAAATCCATATATTCAAAAGTGCTTAAATCAAGGCCTAATCAAGTAGATGCGTTATTAGGACTCGCTAATATCGAAAGTAATGAAGGGTCAATGCAAATTGCAAGATCTCTTTACGAGAAAGTTCTTATACAAGAACAAACAAACCCTATTGCACAATTAGGTTTATTACAAACTTACTCAGATAAAGCACCGTTGGCTAAACAGCATGTGCTGGAAGAACTATCTAGTAAATACCCGAATAATGTAAATATTTTAATGGCGCTTGGGCAGTCTTATTCTGAACAGTCAAAATGGATAAAGGCCCAAGAAACGTATTTTAAAGGGTTTTCATTACAACCAACTAATGTTTCATTTGCCTACAACTTGGCTATTAGTTTAGATCAGTTAGGTAAAGTTTCCGCAGCCATTACGTACTACAAGAAAACAATTAGCTTGAATAACAAGGCATTAAATCCAATAGACATGAGTGTGATAACAAGAAGATTACAAGACTTTGGTGAGGCTAAATGAGTGACTCTCAACCTAAAAAAAGAATAGGCGATCAATTAGTAGATAAAGGTATTATTTCACTTGATCAACTTAAAATTGCATTGCAAGAACAGAAGACTTCAGGGGGCCAAATAGGCAAAGTTCTTATAGATATGGGTTTCTTGACAGAAACTTTGTTAAAAGAAGTTCTAAGTGACGGGGCAAATGACGACACAATTAATTTAGAAGAGGTTGTCCCAGATGAAGATGCGATTGTATTAATAAAAAAATCGTTAGCCGAACAACTAAATGTGTTGCCCTGTAATTACAATAAGAAAAATAAAACATTGCAATTAGCAATGGCGGATACGTTCGATATTTTAGCGTTAGATAAAGTTAAGTCCATTATTCCCGCTGATATTACCGTGTTGCCTATATTGGCTGGGATTAAAGAAATTCAGAGTAATATCGACCATTTTTATGGTTATGAATTGTCCATTGACGGTATTTTAAGAGAAATTGAAACAGGAGAATATGATGCGATTAGTCAGCGCATAGCGGCATCGGAATATACTCATCCGCTAGTGAGGCTAGTAGACGCATTTCTTACAGACGCGGTAAAACGAGGCGCGTCGGATATTCATTTTGAACCCGAAGAAGGATTTTTAAGGGTGCGTTATCGGATAGACGGTGTGTTGCACCAAATTAGAAGTTTACATAATAAGTATTGGTCATCAATTGTGGTGCGTTTAAAAGTGATGTCTACGATGGATTTAGCAGAAACTCGCGCACCTCAAGATGGACGGATTCATTTGAAGGTCGCAGGGCACCCCATTGATTTTCGTGTGGCGGCTCAGCCAACTATTCATGGTGAGAACTTTGTTTTAAGGATTTTAGATAGAGAAAAGTCAATTGTTCCGCTGGAAAAATTAGATTTAGCTGAAGAAAATCGTCAATTATTGAAATTGATGATGGCTCGCCCTGAAGGGATTATTTTAGTAACAGGACCAACAGGCAGTGGTAAAACGACAACGCTGTATTCAATGTTAAGTTATTTGAATAACGAATCAGTGAATATCATGACGCTTGAAGACCCAATTGAATATCCGATTCCGATGATTAGACAATCATCTATTGGTCATTCAACAAAAATGGGTTTTGCAGACGGGATTCGGTCTTTAATGCGACAAGATCCCGACATTATTCTAGTAGGTGAAATGCGTGATTTAGAAACATCTGAAATGGGTTTTAGAGCCGCTATGACGGGTCATCAGGTTTTTTCTACACTGCATACAAACTCTGCTATTGGGGCGTTTCCAAGACTGTTAGATATTGGTGTATTACCCGACATAATGGCAGGTAATATTATTGGTGTTATTGGTCAACGTTTAATTAGAAGGTTATGCAAATCATGCAAATCTGAGCAGCCTATTACAGACGTGGAGAAAAAGTTATTAGGCGATGCTGGTTTGAATTTAACAACAGTATTTCACGCTGAAGGCTGTAAGGAGTGTAATAACACGGGATATAAAGGCCGAATAGCACTTTTAGAAATTTTAAGGATGGATACTGATTTAGATGAGCTGGTGGCGAAAAAAGTGTCTCAGCGCGAATTGTTAGAAGCAGCTAAACAAAAAGGTTATTCGACGTTGGCAGATGATGGGATTGTACAAGTTGTTAAAGGCAGCACTACCTTAGATGAGTTGTCTCGAGTGGTGGATTTTACAGCGAGGTTAGCGGATTAATATGGCTACCTTTAGCTACAAAGCGGTTAGACACGACGGTAAAAGAATTACTGGCAGCCAAGATGCGCTAAATATATATGACTTAGAGTCAAAACTTGAAAAAACCGGGACGGTCTTAATTTCTGCAAAAGAAAGAACGGTTGGCCTTTTTGCAAGAAGAAAGAAGATAACACGGCGAGATATTATCGACTTCTATATTTATATGGAGCAAATGTTTGAAGCTGGTATACCAGTGATAGAAGCGCTTGTGGATTTTAGAGATGCTCTAGAACCCACGCAATTTAAGCATGTCATCAGTTCATTAATTGATCAAATAGAAAGTGGTAAATCATTATCAGGCGCAATGGCCGAACACAATAACGTATTCAGCAATTTAATGGTCGAACTAGTACGTGTTGGGGAATTGAGCGGTGAATTGGCTTCGATTTTTGGGGAGTTGAAAAAATCGCTAATGTGGCAAGACGAATTAATCGTTAAGACAAAAAAAGTGATGATGTACCCGATGTTTGTAGGTACTGTTGTATTCGGCGTGTTGTGTTTTATGATGATTTATCTAGTGCCTCAAATGGTTGGGTTTATTACAGAAATGGGCGGAGAGTTGCCCTTTCATACATTGGCATTAATTGCGGTTTCAGAGTTCTTTGTTGACTACTGGTATCTTATATTAATATTGCCAATTTTATTATTCATCATTACCAAGGTGCTTATTAATAAAAACGATAAGGCTAGATTAGTTTTCGATAAAAATGTTTTACAAATTCCATGGCTGGGTGCTATTTTGAAAAAAATAGTCTTGGCACGTTTTTCTACAAATTTTGCTTTGATGTACCGTTCTGGTATTGGTGTGCTAGATGGACTGATGATCACAAAAGGTGTTGTTGGTAATGCTTTTGTAGCAGGTGAAATAGAGTTTATTCATTCACAAGTAACAGAAGGTGTCGGTATTTCTGATGCGTTTGCACGAACAGAACTCTTTCCACCTCTTGTTATGCGAATGATTCGGGTAGGGGAACAAACCGGTGGCATTGACAAATCATTGGTGAATGTCAGTTATTTCTTTAATAGAGATGTAGAGGATTCAATTGAAAAGCTACAGAGCATGATTGAGCCTGCGATGACTGTGATTTTAGGGGTTATTCTTGGTTGGGTGATGATGTCTGTATTAGGGCCTATTTACGAGTTGATTGGAGGCCTAGAAATATAATGCAAAAGAAATATGGTGTTTATTTAAGTGACTCTACAGTTGTATTTTTCGAAGTAGACAATTTAGGTGTTGAGTTACTGTTTGAAGAGTACGTGTCGAGTCCTGACTTAGAAGAAAAGTGTAATTCATTATTCAATAAATATAAAAACACTGAGGTTGCGGTCTTTTTAGATTTAATTGGGGAAGAATATAAGCACGAATCAATGCCACATGTCAGTGGCAAAGATAGAGAGCTTTTACTGGCCAGAAAACAACAATCACTATTTCCCGGTTCAGACCTCGTGTGGAAGACGCACGTTGAGCGCGAAAAAACGGGGCGTAAAGACGATGTTTATCTGATGATGGGTATACAATTACCAAAAATGGTGAAGGACACTTTCAGTAGTCTTATTGAAAATGAGCTAACTGTTTCAGGTGTGTACTCAATGTCGATATTGGAAAATGCACTGCAAAAAGCAATACCTAAATCGGAACAACATCTTATGATTTCAAGGGTGTTGGGACGACAGCAATCTCACCGCTCTTACAGACAGACATTTAGTAAGAATCAAGAAATTGTTATTAGTAGGGTAACCAGAGCAAAAGGTGAGAGTGTTGATGAGAGTTTGAGCTCGTTAATGGTTGAAATTGAAAGGATGCATCATTTTTTAAATGGCGCGAAACACCTACGTTCTGACCATACGTTAAATGTAATTGTAGCGTGTGCTGATAAAGAAACTCGCCGACTTTTAAGTAAGAATACAGACTCGAATATTGAATTAAAGTATTTAGATCTTTACCAGCTTGCAACTAAGCTTGGACTAGAAAGGCCAACGTCTGTTTCTAGTTTACCTGAGTTATTAGCTAGCTTAACGTTAAATAAAAAAATTGCACCACACTTTAAACCTAAAGAGCTTTGTGCAAAGTATCAGCAGAACGTTATAAACAACTTGTTAAAGAAGACGGCTATTGCAATGGTAGCCTTGTCGTTGTTAGTGTCTGCTGGTTTATGGTGGAACAGTCAGGTTTTGAAGAATGAAACGAATAAAATAAATGCTCTAAAAATTGATTTGAGTGATCAGCATAATGCATTAGGCTTAGAGCTTTCGGGTGAAGGGATTACACCACAGTTAATGGAAAATACTGTGCGGTTGTACGGCAAAATATCTAAGAATCAATACACGCCAAATAGTGTATTCGAAGTATTAGCTGAAGCGTATACGGGGTTTCATGATATTACTTTATTAGAAATAAACTGGTTGGCTGAAAAAGTTGACATGGAAGATGAGCAAGAGAGCCGAGTGGGAACGTTCTTAACGGCACTTAACGAACCCAGACAATTTACCGTGAAATTAGGACTTCCGAAAACCATGAGTGATAGAGAAGTGGTAGAGCGCGTCAATAGCTTTTCAACATCATTGTTAAACCACGTAAAAATCACCGATGTTTCACAAACATCTGCTGCAATAAATATTAAAAGTAGTGGCTTAATGGAGCGTACCGTAGGTGCCGAATCAAAAGATGGTAAACCCATCGAGTTCACTTTGTTGGTAACAATGAAACTATGATGAATAACGAAAACCATATCAATTGGCACCACTATAAAAAAGAAATATTGCTTTTTTTGGGTTCATTTATTTTTGCAATTGTCATTGTTGTGACTTTTTGGATTTCTTATCAAAATGCAGGTGAAATAAAGTTATCGACAAGCCAAGAGTATGATGAATTGAGTCAAGATGTTAGAGATGCTGTCGAAGGTAAGACATTATTAAAAGAAGTTGGGGTGTCATTTAAGCTCTTAAAATCTCAAGGCTTTTATGGGGATGAAGACAGGCTTGGTTTAACTGAAACGCTAAAAAAGGCAGCAGATAAACTAAAGTTGCCAAGCTTTAAGTACTCAATTTCACCCCAGCAACGAATAAAAAATGTAGGGGCGGATTTTTCTAGAAGGCTTGCATTATTAGAAAGTATTGTTACTTTTGAAGGGGGGTTGTTACATGAAGCTGACTTTCTTCACATTGTTAATGAATTAGACTCGTTTGCTGAAGGTTCTTTCATAGTTAACGCTTGTCAGTTGGTTCGGGAGCCTTCATTAACACTGTTTGAAATAACAAAGAATGTTGGAATTTCGTGCAACTTAAGTTTTTATACAGTAAATATATCCGAAAAAGAAATAGAGGAAGAAGAGTTTGACGAATTTGGGGATGAAATATGAATAAAGGACTCCATTTAATATGTTTTATTCTAATTAGTCTTCCAATAAACGCTACTGCTCTAGGTGATTTAATGTTGACTGTGCAACAACGAGCAAAAATAGACTTGGTGCGATCTAAGGGAATTCAACCGGTACTGAATGAATCTGTGCCAGGAAAAGATATTAAGCTCAATGGATTCTATTTCAAGAGTAAAGATGGGCAACATAAAGGAACAGTTTGGGTGAATGGGCAACAGTTAGACAAATCGCTTTCAGACCAAGACGTGGTGTTAAAAGGGCTAAATGAAACGACTAAAATGGTTGATGTTTCAATAAAAAAGCCGAATGTTCAAATACCGTTTAAGGCTGGGCAAAAATTTAAAGTCGATAACGGTGAAATTTTAGATGCATTTCAATAGCCGACAAAAGGGTGCTGCGTTATTCATAATAATTGCAATATTGGCGTTGATGATCACCTCGGTGATGTTATTTGGGTTAGATAAAAATTCGCTGAATATTGCGCGTGATAAAAAAACGAATAAATCTTTAGCTAAAGCAAAAGAGGTTCTTATTAACTATGCGTTATTGTCAGATAAATTACCGAGTTCGCCTGGTATTGGGTATTTACCTTGTCCAGACCTAACAGGGGATGGGTTATCAAATGAACCTTGTGGTTTGGCTGGCGAGAGCGAAGAAGGTTGGCTTCCATGGCAAACATTAGGAGAGAAGACCCTTTATGATAAGGATAAGACGTGTTTGCGTTATGTTGTATCTGGCAACTATAAAATAAACCCTTCCACGGTTATTATTAAGGCGCCTCCAACACAGGGGCATTTTGTTATTCATGATGAAAACAATGTAGAAATAGTCGGTGCAACTCCTATTAATTATGCCTTGGCCTTGATTGTTGCTCCACATAGAGCAGTTTCTGGGCAAACCAGAGGCATAGGTGGTGGTAGTAAAACAACATGTGGAAGTTCAGCAGTAGGTGCGCAAATTAACCGCGCTACTAATTTGTTAGATACTTTAAATAACGTTAATAATGCTGCGGGCACATATTCTGGGCCAGGAACTCCAGGGAATAATGCGTTACCAACGAGTCTTCCGTCTGTTTTTATGCAGGCTAATTCACAAAATGATTTTAATGATGCATTAATTTGGGTTAACCCCCAAGATTTTGCAAATGTATACGCGAGGATGCCATGAGATTTAATATGACCAAAAAACAAGCAGGATTTAATATTGTAGAAGTTGCATTTGGTTTAATAATTTTTGGACTCATCATTGGTGGCCTAATGGGGCCATTACAAGTACAGTTGGATAATATGGATCGCCGTGAAACACTGCAAGTTATTGAAACAACAAAAGAAGCTATTATAGGATTCGCATTGAGAAATGGCCGGTTGCCCTGTCCCGATACATCCACAACGACGCCTAGAAATGGTCAAGAAAATATTATTGCAGGAAATTGCAGTAGTGCTCGTGGATCTGTTCCTTGGGTTACTTTAGGTGTTAACTCGGTTGATGCATGGCAACAACCGTTAACCTATAGAGTAGATAGAGATTTTGCAGATAATACAGATGGAACAGGTTGTCCTGATTCGAATGCAGCGGGTATCTCGTTTGAAATGTGTTCCCTAGGCGATATTACCGTCAGGTCTACGAGCACAGGCGCTTTGGTGGCAAGTAACGTCCCCGCCATTATTGTTTCTCATGGTGAAAATGGGATTGCAGGTGGTGATGTAAATGAACAAGAGAACTCAGATAACGATGCGAACTTTGTTGATAAAAACCATATAAATCAAGGATATGATGATTTGGTGGGCTGGGTGAATATCAATAACTTAATTGGCAAAATGGTATCTGCAAATAAATTACCGTAATAACTTGTTATTTTGGAATCTTGAGCTATCTTTTAAATAACAACGGATGTTGATAAATTAAAAAAATTAACGGACGTTAACTAAACTATTAAGATAAAAGGTTAAGATATGAGAAGTAATATGAAGCAACAAGGTTTTACATTAGTAGAGATAGCGATTGTCCTAGTGATTATCGGCTTATTATTAGGCGGTGTACTTAAAGGCCAAGAAATGATCAAGAGCGCTAAGGTTAAGTCCCAAATGCAGCAAATAGATGGCATTTCAGCTGCTTTTAATACCTACCAGGACAAGTATGGTGTGCTCCCCGGCGATGATGCTAATGCAGCCGCAAATACAGGCGTTGCGGGTTTAACAGCGGGTAGTGGAAATGGCGCTTTTTCTGGGGCAGAAGGTAATCGACGCGTTTGGGAACATCTAGAAGCAGCTAATTTATTGGCAGGTTATACGCCCGCTGCAAATGGACGTTTTTTGAATAAATATGGCCAACAGTCTTATTTTCGTACTAATACCGCTGGTCTTTCAGGCGCTATATCATGTTTTTCTGTACCAAATGACGTTGCTATAGAAATTGATCGTAAAGTAGATAATGGTGATGGTACTTCTGGTGCGATGCGCAGGAGCAATCAAGCTGCATACCCAACAACAGCCGGTAATAGTACGATTTGTACAGCTGCATAGTTTGGGTTGATTCTAACTTGAGTTTCATTAAAACCTTCCTTGCTTGATGGCTTGGGAGGTTTTTTTATAAAATTAAATTACTGAGCGATTACATGGATAACCGTCGACAAGATAAACGTTTACATTTACCAGATCTACAAATTAGGGTAAAAAAATTGGGTATTGCTGGGAGTGACAAGTATGTCCACTGTATGCCAGTAGATGTGAGTTTTAATGGGTTGGCTTTTTCAAGCGATAGTTTAGTCTTGGACTTGTTGCAGAAAATAGAAATTCAGTTATCTGTTGGGCATAAAAAGTTAGAAGGCAGTGCGGTTATTTGCCACGTTGAAAAAACTCAAGAATTAATTCGTTACGGGGTTTTGTATATTGATATAAAGCCGTCGTTAGAAGAAACGTTTAGTTTGGATAACTTATCATCAGCGATGGTAGAGGATGTGGCTATTAATATGGCTGATATTGCAGTTATTGGAAGCGCGTCTAACGAGACGGGCGTATTAATTAAAAAAGCGCAAATCGTTTTGTTTGATGCCGTTCAGGCATTCAAGCTTAGGCTCATTAGTTTAGTGGGCAATGTTAGTGATGTTAATGGTAATAATTACCCGCTAGATGATTTATTCGAGTTTTCACCTGGCGCTATGTCGGTAACTATTCCTTTAACTGTGGCTGATGGCAATACGTTAGAAAAGAGAACATTGTCGCCAGTCATGTCACCTACAAAAAATAAAGTTGTATTTGAGGCGAGTGATGGAGAGCAGTTCGACAGTATTTTAGATGTACTGCAAAGCCTAAGCGATACGTTTCAAACGTTGTTGTCTGAATAAGTCTATAACATCATTCACTAGGTGGCATTTTTTCAAAATCAGGTGCTTCTAACTTGTTTTTTAACCATGACATCTGTGAATCACACCAAATATTGGCACCAGGTACGTAGTTTGACGTATTATCCAGCGTACCCGCTTTCACAATAACAACCCCAGGCATGACGTCAACGTCAGTGTAAACGGGTGAGCCACATTTATTACAAAAATAACGACGTAAATTTTGCCCACTATCACCTTGATCAATATACTTTGTGAGGGTGTTGCCTCTAATTTCAAAACCGCTGGCAGGTATAACTATATTGGTTGAAAATGCTGCGCCACTCGTTTTTTGACAATGTGTGCAGTGACAATTTGCAGACATGACGGGTTCTTCAGTTATTTCGTATTTAAGTGATCCGCAAAGGCATTGGCCAGTTTGTTTAGTCATTTTTTATTCCTTAAGTTTGTTTTTTTAATCAAAAACGATACAACGGTTTTTATACACTAATACTTCATGCTGTAAATGATGCCTGATAGCGCGTGATAAAACAATTTTTTCATTATCTTGGCCTTTACGTTTTAAATCATCAACGCTGTCATTATGTCTGATGCGGACAATATCTTGAGCAATAATGGGGCCTGCATCAAGTTCCGTGGTCACGTAATGGCTAGTAGCGCCTATGATTTTGACGCCCCTTTCGTGCGCCGAATGGTATGGTTTTGCACCAGGGAAAGCGGGTAAAAATGAATGATGGATATTAATGATATTGTTTGGGTAGTGGTCAATAAAGTTAGCACTTAAAATTTGCATATAGCGTGCTAACACGACGGTATCAATATTATATTTTGCTAGAAGATCTAGCTGCGCTTTTTCTTGTTGCTGTTTGTTGTCAGCGTTAATGGGTAAATGATAAAACGGAATACCTGCATTGTTGGCCTGTTTTTCAAACTTGGTATGGTTGCTAATGATCAATGGAATGTCAGCGTGCCAGTCGCCAGATTGATGCCGAGAAAGAATATCGAATAAGCAGTGGCCGTGTTGTGAGACAAATACAGCCATACGCGGTTTGGTATCTGAGTAGGCAATACACCAATTCATATTTAATGGTGTGCCGACTTGTTCTTTAAAAATAGCGTTAATTTTGTCGGCAGGCACCTTGAAATGATCAAGTTGCCACTGCACGCGCATGAAGAAACGTTTATTTGCTGTGTCAACGTGCTGTTCTAAATCAACGATATTACCGTGGTTGTCACATAAAAACTGAGTTACCTTAGCAATAAGCCCGGGTTGGTCAGGGCATTCGGCAAGTAGTGTCGCAGTGGGTGGGCTGTAGTAAGTCATGTTAGTTTGTAGAAGGTTTGAAGTCGAAATTGGCTAATAAGTGTGATGTTTTACTGATGCGTTCTTGCAGTTGTTGGTCATTGTATGAGCTTGCGTCTGCAAAGCCCCAAATTGGGTTTGGCCACGCGACATCTTTTTTGTAACGAACAATATGATGAACGTGTAGTTGTGGCACCATGTTGCCGAGTGCGGCAATATTCATTTTGTCAGCTTGGAATCCTTGGTTAAGTGCTTGGCTTAGTTGTAATGATTCGTATTGCAGCTGTTGCTGGTCTAATGCACTTAACTGAAATGCTTCGCTGATGTTTTCTTGTTTGGGAACTAAGATGTACCAAGGGTAATTGGCATCTTTGCTTAACAGTAAGGCGCATAGAGGAAAGTCGCCTAGGTAGTAGCAGTCTTCAGCAAGTGTTGGGTGTAATTCAAATGCCATAGTTGTTTAGACTTCTCTCTTCCAATGGCCAGATTTTCCACCTTGTTTTTCAAGTAAACGCACGCCTTGTATGGTCATGCCACGATCGACTGCTTTGCACATATCATAAATAGTTAATAGGGTCACTTGAGTTGCGTTAAGTGCTTCCATTTCCACACCTGTTTTGCCAGACGTAGTGACGGTGGTAAGGCAGCTTATACGATTGTGCTCAGCATCAGGTTCTAGTTTAATATCGACGTGTGTAATAGGAAGTGGGTGGCATAAAGGAATTAATTCAGCCGTTTTCTTGCTGGCCATAATGCCGGCAATACGTGCGATACCTAATACATCGCCCTTTTTGTTATCGCCATTAATAACGCGTTGGAGTGTCGCTGCATCCATTTCGATATAGCCTTCAGTCACTGCTGTGCGGTCAGTATCTGCTTTTGCGCTAATGTCGACCATATGAGCATCGCCAGCGGCATTAAAGTGAGTAAGTTCAGACATAGTTAATTAAATTCAATTGCATGATAATATGAACGATTATGACATAAAGTAAAGCCGAGAGAACCATGAGTATTAAAGTCCTTTATTTTGCTAGTTTAAAAGAATTGTTTGGCCGTAGTGAAGAAGAGTTGAGTGCAGACAGCTTATCGACAGTAGGCGATGTTTGGCAGCAAGTGAGTGCTGAACAAGATGTGCCGCAACAGGTTTTATTTGCGGTTAATCAAGAATATGCACAGCTAGATACCTTAATTAAATCTGGCGACGAGGTGGCATTTTTCCCACCGGTAACAGGCGGTTAAATGATAAAAATAACGGATCAAGCGTTTGACCCTTGGCATGAGCTATCAACTTTCCAATTAGATATGCGCCGTGATGGTGAATATGGTGCTTGTGCTAATTTTATTGGCACGATGCGAGATTTTAATGACGGTGATGTGGTGAACGGGATGTTGTTGGAGCATTACCCCGGCATGACTGAAAAGCACCTTGAGAAAATTGTTAGTGAAGCAAGTGATACGTGGGATTTATTAGAAACGTTAGTTGTTCACCGTGTGGGAGAGTTATTGCCCAATGACCCTATCGTTTTGGTAGCTGTTTGGTCTGCCCATAGAAAGGATGCGTTTGAAGCAAGCCGTTTTATTATGGAAGATTTGAAAAGCAAAGCGCCTTTTTGGAAAAAAGAAGCAGTGATAGATAAAAGCAAAGGGGCAGAAAAAAACCGCTGGGTCGAAAAGAACACCAGCGGTTATTAGTCTATAATGTTTTTTGTATTTATTAAGCGCTAGAAACGTGGCTTGTCTTTAGCTGCTTCATAGCGTGCAACACTGTCTAAAATTTCTTTGCCAGCACCCTCAACACCTTGCCAGCCATTGATTTTCACCCATTTTCCAGCTTCTAAATCTTTGTAGTGTTCAAAGAAGTGGGAAATTTGGTTTAACGTCACTTGAGGGATGTCTGTATGAGACTTAACATCGTCATAAAGCGGTGTTAGTTTAGAAACAGGCACCGCTAGAACTTTTGCATCTTCGCCAGCTTCGTCGGTCATCATCAGTACACCAATAGGGCGACAACGAATAACAGAACCATTCATTAATGGAACGGGTGTGATAACCAATACGTCAACTGGGTCGCCATCGTCAGATAGTGTATGAGGAACATAGCCGTAGTTACATGGGTAATGCATAGCTGTGCCCATGAAACGGTCAACAAACAAAGAACCAGAGTCTTTATCAACTTCATATTTGATTGGGTCAGCGTGAGATGGGATTTCTATTATAACGTTGATATCGTTAGGTAAATCTTTGCCTGAAGGTACTAAATGAAGACTCATGTTTTTTCCTTAAGTTGTTGTTTGTTTGGGTGCGCCGCATCATTATACATAAAGTGTAAATGATATTTAAGGTTTGAGCTTGCATGTTTTTATAAGGGGGAGTAAAAAAGGTACGTTGTATTTTAAATTTACTTTTAATAACAAGAACAGGCAAGGGAGAGAAGAATGGAGTTAAGTCATTTGTTACCACCCATTATTGGTGGTTTTGGTTTGTATGCGGCTAAATATGTATATGATTTAGTGATGAAGTACCCCGAAGGCGAGGGGAAAGTAGCTAAAATTGCCGAGCAAATTCATTTGGGCGCTATGGTCTTTATGAAACGTGAGTATAAAATGCTGACGATATTTGGCTCGGTATTATTTGTATTAACATTTATTTTTCTCGGTTGGGCAACGGCAATATGCTTTCTCGTCGGTGCGTTAGCCTCAGGTGCTGCTGGTTACATTGGCATGAATACAGCCACTAAGGCGAATGTTCGAACGACTACAGCAGCGCATACTGAAGGTGCAGAAGCGGCGTTGTCAGTTGCTTTTTTTGGTGGCTCCATTATGGGGTTAGCAGTCGCATCGTTAGGCTTAATGGGGCTTGGTCTAATGTATTTGTTTTTCGGCAGTGACCCAGAGTCTTCTCATGCGATTCATGGTTTTGCGATGGGTGCATCAGTAGTGGCACTGTTCTCTCGTGTAGGTGGCGGCATCTTTACTAAAAGTGCTGACGTTGGTGCGGATTTGGTGGGAAAACTTGAAGCGGGTATTCCTGAGGATGATCCGCGTAATCCAGGTGTTATTGCCGATAATGTGGGTGACAATGTAGGTGATGTTGCCGGCATGGGGTCAGATATTTTTGAATCTTATTGTGGTTCTATGATCGCGACTACTGCCATCGCTTCTACTATGTCTGCGGTGTTACTTAGCGAACTTGGCGCGCAGTCCAGCTTAATGTTTTTGCCGTTAGCGTTAGCGTCTATTGGTTTACTTTGTTCAATAGGTGGCATTGTCATCGTTAAAAAGAATGCATCGAAATCGCCTGAAAAGGCATTACGCATGGGTACAATGGGAGCATCTGTTCTGTTTATTATTGCTGCCTTGTTTCTTATTTTGATGATGGATATAAATAATTATGTCTGGGTGGCTGTATTGGCCGGTGCTGTTGGTGGAATTATCATTGGCCTAATCACTGAATATTATACGGCAGGTTCTCCGGTTGAGCATATAGCGAAATCGGGTGAAACAGGCGCTGCTACGGTGATGATTTCTGGACTTGCTATTGGGATGCAATCTGTCGCTATTCCTGTGTTTACTATTTGTGGCGTGATTGCGGTTTCTAGCCATTTTGCTGATTTGTACGGCGTTGGTATCGCAGCCGTTGGCATGCTAGCCACTGTTGGCATTACCATGGCTATTGATGCATATGGGCCAGTAGCAGACAATGCTGGCGGTATTGCTGAGATGGGCGGCTTGGGTGAAGAGACACGAAAGATTACCGATTCACTTGATGAGCTAGGCAATACTACGGCTGCCATCGGCAAAGGGTTTGCTATTGGGGCGGCGGCATTAGCTGCGCTGGCCATTATTACGGCGTTTATTGAAACAGTATCAGTACATATCCCCGACTTTTCTTTAGAGTTAAACGACCCTGAAGTATTAATAGGTTTGTTTATTGGGGGTGTTATTCCATTCGTTATCGCGGCACTAACGATGACGGCGGTAGGTGATGCGGCGTTTGAAATGATTAAAGAAATTCGTCGGCAGTTTAAAGAAATTGATGGATTGCTGGAAGGTACAGCAGAGCCTGATACGGAACGGTGTGTAGACATTGCAACAACCGCGGCACTGAAGAAAATGATTCTACCGGGTGTCATTGCGGTGAGTGCGCCTCCATTGGTGGGTTTTCTTATTGGTGCTCAGGCATTAGGTGGCATGTTATCAGGTGCATTGCTTTGCTGTGTTCTTATGGCGTTGATGATGGCAAATGCCGGTGGCGCTTGGGATAATGCTAAAAAGTTTGTTGAAAAAGGCAATCTAGGCGGAAAAGGTTCAGACACTCATTCAGCAGTTGTTGTTGGTGACACGGTGGGTGACCCATTTAAAGATACATCAGGCCCATCTATGAACATTCTAATCAATGTAATGGCGATTGTTAGTTTGGTGATTGCACCGTTATTAGGTTAGATGGTGAACGTTATATAAAAAAGGCGGCCAACTGGCCGCCTTTTTTATATGTTTACTTCTTTGTCGGGCCAAATAAAGCCGATTGAGCGCTTTGGTGCTTCTTTTTCAACCTTAACGGCATGGCACAACATTTGAACATTGCCTTGGTGAGAAAACATGACACAGGGGCTGCCAGCCATGGTGCCTTCAATTCGTATGCCGTGAAAACTAACCTGAGATAGCTTTAAAACATCAATTTGAATGCCTCCTTGCAACACAGCAACAATGGCAGGTTGGAGCCCTTCGGATAAAGACTCTCGCCAAGATAAGGCTTCATCAGCGATTGATTTCATGAGTGCCCCTGCACTCCTGAATTCGTTGCTTTCCCTTAAATCAGGGGCGTCATCATCAGATAGTACAAGGGATGTTATTTGGTCCATATCAACATCTACAAGCTCCAGGCTAAGTGATGGAATGGATGTTAATGCTTTATCTTTGCTCATAATTGTCTCAGTATGTGATGTTATTCATAAACTTTGCCGCGGTGTTTTAGCCAGCCGCCAGGATGGTTTCCGCGAGGGTCGTGGTGAGTCCAGTGGACAACGCCCCCTTTGGTATTCCATTCATATTCGCCTTTTATCTCAATATTGTCACCTACTTTAATGTTATTTATTCGCGGTGCAAGGTCTATATTATGTGCGATCAGAATGCTTAAGCTAGAAGATATTTTAACGATAAACTTTTGATGCCGACTGCCTTTGTTATCGTCGGCTAGTAGTTTTGACACGATACCACTGGCTATAACTATTTTATCGCTTTGTTGGTTGTTGTAAGCGGATTGTATAGCACTTGATGGTGAGCCTGTTTGGTCAGTAGGCGTGTTTTGAGGATCATTCCCAAAATATAAAATAGCAATGGCAATGATGACGTAAAGAATGTGTTTTTGTTTCATTACTTGTATTTTCTCGGGTATTTAAAATAAACAAAAAAAAGCCACACACATCTTAATGATATGCGTGGCTTAATGATGAATTATTACGCTTAGTGAGTAATTTTTCTTGGTAAATCTTTAGCTTGTGCTACCCAGTCTTCTACTTGAGATGGCGCTGGAACTTTACGTACCAAACTTTTTTCTTCGTTAACTTCAGCCATTTTTGCTTGTAGATTGGCAGCATTTCTTTGAGCCAACTCAGGAACAGTATCAACACCAGCACATTCTAGTAAATCCGCATATTGAGTGCTTACACCTTTGATACGTGTAAGGTCTGCGCGATTAGCCCACCCTAAAATTAGTTTTTCACTTAAACCTGATTTTTCTGCAATGTCTTTACGGCCTTTTTTAGTACAGCAAACTTCTAAAAGGTTTTCGATTGATGTTAGGCCAGCGGCTTTTAGTTTTTCTGCGTATGCTGGTCCAATTCCTTCAATATCTGCTAATGCGGTCATTCTTCTCTCCTAAAGTTATGTCAGTTTGACGGATTATATTTTTACCACACTGAAACCGTATCACAGTACAGCGGGTGTTAAAACAATCTAAACAAATTATTTGTTTTTTAATAAATCTCTAATTTCTGTTAATAATACTTCTTCATTACTTGGTTTTGCTGGCTCTGCTGGTGCTTCTTCCTCTTTTTTCTTCATTGCATTAATGGCTTTAACAACCATAAATATAGCGAAAGCAATAATGGTGAAATCCACAACAGTTTGAACAAAGCTGCCATATTTGATTAGAACAGCGGGTGTATCACCGACAGCATCTTTTAATACAAATGCTAAATCAGTAAAGTTAACACCACCCATTAACATGCCGATAGGTGGCATGATAACGTCCGCTACAACAGACGATACTATCTTCCCAAACGCGGCACCAATGACAATACCAACAGCCATGTCAACAGCATTTCCCTTCACTGCAAAATCTTTAAACTCAGACATCATTCCCATGTTTATCCCCTTTTATTTATATTAGTATTTAAAAAAACTTTTTTGCTAGGCCAGCTAAGCCTTCTAGTCCGCCTACTTGCTCAAGTAATGAGCCGCCTGAGCTACTTTTGTCAATCACCTGAGGGATGATGTCAGAAAGTGCTGAAGTGGCTTGGCTTTCATCGATGCCTAATTGTGAAGCGAAAGCTGAAACCTTATCTTGGCCGAGAACATTTGAAAGCTGTTGTGTATCTAAACTTGCATTTTGACCGTCACCCAGCCAAGAACCGAGCATGTCTTGCATGCCGCCTTGCCCAGCAAATTGTGAGACTAAGCCGGCAATGTCAAGTTGGCCTGAAGAGCCGCCAAGCAAGTCGGATAAAGGGCCAGCTAACGATTCTGCTTGGGCCGATCCACCTAATTGTTTAGACAATAGTTGTGTAGCTATTTGCATAAGATCCATAATTTAATTTCCTTATTTGTGAATGGTTAACTTTAATGCTTACTAACTGAATAAATGCTGAACAACAGTTTATAAGGTTATCCAGTGTATAACCTAAGGAAAACGATAGTCAATGTTATTAACGATATTGGAATCATCAATAGAACGTAGATATAAGATCGTGCAAGGGCTAAAATGTCGAATACAATTTTAGGTGAAACATGTTGAATTATCCCCAAATAGACCCCGTTGCGTTATCACTCGGTTCTCTAAATATACATTGGTATGGTTTGATGTACCTAGTCGGCTTTTTAGGTGCGTGGCTTTTGGGGCGTTATAGAGCAACAAGAAACGGTTGGTCAAACGATCAAATAGATGATCTTATTTTTTATGCAGCGATGGGCGTGGTATTGGGCGGTCGTATTGGTTACGTGTTGTTTTATAACTTTCCTGCGTTTATGGATAACCCGATTATCTTAATTAAAATTTGGCAGGGTGGCATGTCATTTCATGGCGGTTTGCTAGGCGTACTTATTGCGATGTACCTGTTTGGCAAAAAGTATAAACATAGCTTTTTTGAAGTGACTGACTTTATAGCACCATTGGTGCCTATTGGGCTTGGCGCAGGTCGTGTGGGTAATTTTATTAATGGTGAGTTGTGGGGCAAACCTACAGACTCAGTGTTTGGCATGTTAGTGCCGGGTTTGGGTGAATTACCGCGACATCCTAGTCAATTATATGAAGCGGCATCGGAAGGGGTGTTATTGTTTTTGATACTCTGGTTTTACTCCAGTAAACCCAAACCAACGATGGCGGTATCTGGTTTGTTTTTGATTGGCTACGGTGTCTTTAGGTTTTCGGTCGAATTTGTACGTTTACCGGATGCGCACTTAGGTTATTTAGCTTTTGGATGGTTAACGATGGGGCAGGTTTTAACGGTCCCGATGTTGTTGTTAGGTGTGTTTTTAATGTTTAAAGCGAAGCAAATAGGGAAAAAAGCATGAAGCAATATTTAGAATTAATGCAAGATATTCTTGATAACGGTACCAATAAAGAGGATAGAACGGGGACAGGAACAAGGTCCGTTTTTGGGCGACAAATGCGTTTTGACTTGAATGAAGGTTTTCCTTTAGTGACAACGAAGAAGCTTCACCTCCGCTCGATTATTCATGAATTGCTATGGTTTTTGAATGGCGATACAAACACAACTTACTTAAAAGAGAATGGCGTTAGTATTTGGGACGAATGGGCGAATGAACAAGGTGATTTAGGCCCTGTTTATGGTCACCAATGGCGTTCATGGCCAATGCCTTCTGGTGAAAGTATTGATCAAATAAGTGATGTATTAACGCAAATTAAAAACACGCCAGATTCAAGACGATTGATTGTTAGTGCATGGAACGTTGGGCAAATCCCTGATATGGCGTTGCCGCCTTGCCATTTGTTATTTCAATTTTATGTCGCTGATGGGCGGTTGTCATGTCAGTTATATCAGCGTTCAGCAGACTTCTTCTTAGGGGTGCCTTTTAATGTTGCAAGTTACGCATTATTAACACATATGGTTGCTGAGCAAGCCGGTTTGGGTGTGGGCGATTTTGTGTGGACCGGTGGTGATGTGCATTTGTATAACAACCATTTTGAGCAAGCAGCTCTTCAGTTGTCTAGAGATACACTGACTCTACCTAAGTTAAATATTACGAATAAGCCAAGTTCACTTTTTGACTATCGTTATGAAGATTTTGAAATTGTGGGGTATGAGTCTCACGCAGGTATAAAAGCACCTGTTGCCATATAGGGCTGTCTGATGATTTCAATGATTGTTGCGATGGGCGAGAACAATGCCATTGGTAGAGATAATGAGCTTCTCTGGCATTTACCTGATGATTTCAAACATTTTAAATCCGTGACGATGGGGAAGCCCATCGTGATGGGGCGAAAAACCTTTGAATCGATAGGGCGACCGTTACCGGGCAGAGAGAATATTGTTGTTACGCGCGATAAATTGTTTTTAGTGGAAGGTGTCACTATTGTTAATGATATTGATGCAGCTTTGTTAGCTTGTAATAAGTTCGATGAGATGATGGTGATTGGTGGTGCAAGTTTTTACGAACAAATGCTACCACTTGCAGATAAGCTTTACGTTACGTTGGTTCATGAAAGCTTTGAAGCAGATGCTTTTTTTCCTGAGCTTAGTATGGATGAGTGGCATATATCAGAACAACGTGAGCACGCGTCAGATGAAAAGCACGCGTATAGTTTTTCTTTTATTACTTATGAGCGGGTGTCAAAAAGGGTTGGCTGAACGTTCGCAATCGATTGAGATAAGGCGTTCAGTGCCGTCCAGTGCAAGTGCGCTGAGAGAGCCACCCCATAAACAGCCAGTGTCTAAACAAGTGGCATTGTGTTGTTGTTGAAAGCCGAGCGTGGACCAGTGCCCAAACACTATTTTTTGTTCCACTGTTTGGCGGTTTGGTGCGTCATACCAAGGTATTAAGCCAGTGGCTTGTGTGCCAACTTCACCTTTTTCTTTTAAGTTGAGTCGGCCGTGTTCATCACAATATCGCATTCGTGTGAAGCAGTTGATAATGAACCGTAGGCGATCATTGCCTGTTAAGTCCTCTTGCCACATGTCCGGTTGGTTACCGTACATTGCTGCAAAAAATTCTTCAGCTTGGTTGCTTTGAATATGTTGGGTCAATTCTTTTGCATGCTGTCGGGTATCGTCTATGGACCATTGTGGCGGTAGGCCAGCATGAAGCATGCAATAGCCTAGTACAGTGTCTTCATAAAAGAAGGGTAATGCCCGAACCCACTGAATTAACTCTTCAGCGTCGTCTGCATCTAAAATGTCGGAGAAAGTGTCTGAGCGGTGCGACTTCTTTTGCCCAAATGCTGTCGCTAAAAAATGACATTCATGATTACCTAAAACGCTTCGTGCGCTATCGCCTAGCGATTTGATAAAACGTAACGTTTCTAGTGATTTAGGACCTCGGTTGATAAGGTCGCCGGCAAACCAGAGTTGATCTTGGCTGGGGTCAAATTGGATTTTTTCTATTAGCCTTTGTAGCGGATCATAACAACCTTGAATATCACCGATGGCATAACAAGTCATTGGTGATAGTACTAGTGGAGCGTTCTCGGAATGGATAAAGAAAACGTGGGTATGTTAGCTTTAAACTTATTACCGTCTGCATCCAACATATCGTAACTGCCTTGCATTGCGCCGACGGATGTTTCTAATACAGCGCCACTCGTGTATTCAAATGATTCGCCTGGTTGAATATGTGGTTGCTCACCGACAACGCCTTCGCCATGTACCTCTTGAACTTTACCGTTTGAATCGGTAATCACCCAGTGGCGACTGACAAGTTGGGCTTCAATATCCCCAATGTTTTTTATTGTAATGGAATAGGCAAAAACATAACGTGCGGCTTCTGGCTCTGAAGAGGATGCAATATACGTTGTATCGACATCCACTTTGATATGTTGGTTTTTTGTATCACTCATACGGTTTTTTATAAAGAACTTGTAACGGTTTATGTTATCTAAAGGTAAGATGTTATTAACTACTATTATCTAGGAAAACGTGATTTGAGAGTACATATTTTAGGCATTTGTGGCACATTTATGGGTGGCTTGGCTGTGATGGCGCAAAAGCTTGGACATACTGTGACAGGTTCAGATGCGGGTGTTTACCCACCTATGAGCACACAGCTAGAAGCAGAAGGTATCGAACTGATGCAAGGTTATAGTGCAGATAACCTTGCTGTTAGGCCAGACATTGTGGTGATTGGTAATGCGCTGTCCAGAGGTAATGAGGAAGTTGAGGCCGTATTAGCTTTAGGTTTGCCTTATACGTCGGGTGCGCAATGGTTAGCTGAACATGTATTGCAACACAAATGGGTACTGGCAGTGGCCGGTACGCACGGTAAAACAACCACCAGCTCAATGCTTGCATGGATATTGGAAGATGCGGGTAAAGCGCCGGGTTTTTTAATTGGCGGGGTACCATTAAATTTTGGTATTTCAGCACGTTTGGGGGCGTCTGATTATTTCGTTATAGAAGCGGATGAGTACGACACGGCATTTTTTGATAAGCGTTCGAAATTTGTTCATTATCGACCTAAAACTTGTGTACTCAATAACCTTGAATTTGACCACGCAGACATTTTTGATGACCTTGATGACATTAAACGCCAATTTCACCACCTGATTAGAACAGTGCCTAGTAATGGGTTGTTGATCAGCCCAGCTGATGATGAGAATTTAAATGAAGTGCTGATTCAGGGGTGTTGGTCACCAGTTGAAAAAGTCAGCGTTCAACCAGCACAAGAGGCACCATGGCGTGTTGATAATGTCGAAACAGGAGAGGGCGCGTTTGATGTTTATCACGGCAATCAATGTGCAGGCAGAGTTAAATGGGCATTAAGTGGTCAGCATAATGTGTCTAATGCACTAGGTGCGATTGCTGCTGCACATCATGTGGGTGTGCTGCCGTCACAAGCTATAGCGGCATTGGCAACGTTTAAAAATGTAAAACGCAGAATGGAAGTGCGCGCAGTTATTAACGGTATTACCTTGTACGATGATTTTGCGCATCACCCAACGGCCATTGCCAGTACATTGGCTGGGTTACGTGGAAAAGTAGGAAGGCAACGAATCATCGCGGTGCTAGAGCCTCGTTCGAACACAATGAAAATGGGCGTGCATAAAACAAGTTTATTGCCTTCTTTAATAGATGCGGATAGGGTGCTGATTTACCTGCCAGATGAACTGGACTGGGATATGAATATTGCTGCGTACGCGAATATTCAAACCTTCAGGTCGATTGACGAACTGGTAAACGTCATTACATCTGAAGCTGAAGCGGATAATCATGTGCTGTTTATGAGTAATGGCGGTTTTTCAGGCATTCATCAAAAAGTTGAGGATCTGTTAAGAAGGTAGCCTACGTGAGAACGCCCACAAACAATGTACCTATTTTTCCGCTGTCTACAGTGTTATTCCCAGACGGTGTATTGCCATTAAGAATTTTCGAGCCGCGTTATTTAGATATGGTCAGTGCCTGTTTAAAGGAAGACAAGCCTTTTGGGGGTTGTTTAATTTCTGAAGGTGCCGAGGTAGGTCCAGTAGCGAAATGTTTCCCTGTTGGCACGTTAGCAAAAATTATTAATTGGAATCAATCATCGGACGGACTTTTGGAAGTTGAAGCAGTAGGTTGCCAGCGCTTTAGACTATTAAAAAGTGAGATTACAAAACAAAGTTTAATTGTAGGGAGCATACAGTTCTTAAACGATTCGCCACCAGTTGCTTTGCCTAGTGAATTTGCTAGTCTAGTAACGACCTTAAAAAATGTTATTAACAATTCTTCTAGGCCCGTTACCAAGAATGAAGAAAGCTTTAATGACCCTAATTGGGTGAGTTATCGCTTAATCGAGATGTTGCCGATGGAGAGTGTTATGCGTCAACGATTATTAGAAATTGACGACGCCATTGAACGGCTACACATCATTTTAGGTCTGTATTCAAATATTAAGGCCTGAAAAGTACGATAAGTAAGGATTTGTACTATAGTTATATTTATAGAAATACTTAGCTTGGTGTTGTTGTGTATAAAATCCTTAAATGCAGTTTAAAGTTGGCTTACCTAGCGGCTTTATCGTTATCTTTTTTAGTAAATTCAGCTTATGCGGCGGCTCCTCAAGATATTTTATTGACGCTTGATAAAGTTAAGTCATTGGTAGATTCTGGCGAAGTGACTCTTGTGGATGCACGTCCCTATATTGATTATAAAAAAACACACATTAAAGGTGCTGTGTCTTTACCGACTGATGAAACCTTTGCAAAGTCAGGTCGATCTGATTTGGTTGCTACCGTCATGGAAATGCGTGATTTGATGAGCAAGGCGGGGTTAGAAGAAAACACAAAAGTTATTATTTATGGCGATAAAAATGTGCTAAATATTTCTAGATTATTTTGGGTGTTTGAAGCATTCGGTCTTAAAGATGTGTCAATTTTAAATGACTCACTCACACATTGGAAAAAGCTCGGTTACCCCACAGAATCAGGTGAGCAACGGATTAAACCTTCCGTCATACACCCAACCTTAAAAGAAGATAAATTAGCGACGATGTTGATGGTGTTTACGGCGATGAAGAATGAAGACGAGTCGCTAATCGACGCCCGAGCAGCTGTTGAATATAAGGGCGAGCAATCATCCACAGGCGTGTACGGACACATACCCACATCTATTAGCATTCCATGGACAAGTAATTTTACGGCAGACTTTTCTAAATTTCGAACTATCGATGAATTAAAAGATATTTATAAAAGCGTTGATCAAAAAAAAATGAATACTGTTTACTGTAATAAGGGTAAAGAGTCGGCGGCTAATTATGTCGCGTTGCGTCTGTTAGGGAGGCCTGTTCGAGCCTACGATGGCTCATGGCACGAATGGAGCCTTCAAGAAGGGCTGCCTATTGAAAAAGGGCATTAACGTTCCGATGTTTAACTTTTGGGGTCTATCTTTTTCACCTATTCGCTATCAATTTATTGTGTTGATGATGGTGATGGTGTCAATTTTAATTATTGGATATTCGTTCTTTACGTATAACTATGCAAAAGCAGAATACGAAAGTGAATCTAGAAATGAACTAGTTGTTATTAGCCGGGCCCTTAATAATGACTATGCTAAATTAATATTAATGGGTTTGCCAAGTACTAGCATTGAAGTGCGCCATAAATGGGAGTCGTTCCCCATGATAAGGCATGCTGATTTAGTAGATTTAAAAGACAATTCGGTGCTGCATTACGCTAGGGATGGGTTGATTCATAAGCCTATTAAAACTCAAGACAGCAAAAATGTAGCTATGTCAGATGAAGGTATAAAATTCCATCATAAGGTTGTTTATCAAGGTAAGCAGGTGGGTGTTGCTAGTTATGTTATTTCTAACGTTCGGTACCAGGGGCTTTTAGATAAGTTATTTCAACGAATGTTGGTTTCAATCTTCTGTGCGCTCCTACTTTCTATTCTATTGTCACTGTGGTTACAACGAGTTTTTGTTTTTCCATTGCAGCGTTTAATGCAAAGTATAAATACCATTGTTGAGAAGCAAGATTATTCTGCAACTATCGATGTTCATCCTAAAGACAACAGTGAATTCGCTTTACTTGGCAAAGAGTTTAACGCGCTGTTGAAACGGGTTGATAAAACATTGAAAAAAGTTGAAGACTCAAAAGCATATGCTCAAGAACTTGCGTATTACGATGAGTTAACTAAGTTACCAAATAGGCGGCTGCTTAATGAGCGCATGGAATACATGTTAGATGTTGCCAAACGAGAAGAGCGCTATGGAGCACTATTGTTTATAGACTTGGATCATTTTAAAACATTAAATGATTCGCGTGGCCATGCGGCAGGCGATGCACTACTAAAGCTGGTGTCAGAACGTCTTAAAAAAGTATTTCGTGCTGAAGATACAATTGCAAGGCTAGGTGGTGATGAGTTTGTGATTTTATCAGGTCATTTGGAACCAACTGAAGAGGCGGTAGTTAACCAAATTCATTCTTTAATGTTGAAACTGAAATATATATTAAACGAAGAGTTCCAAATAGACGGCGAAAGTTACCACTTAACAGCGAGTGCGGGTGTTACTACTTTTCCGAGTATGGCCAAAGATGCGGCGGAATTAATGAAACAAGCAGATACAGCTATGTATCAAGCAAAAGAAGCAGGACGCGATGGTTATCGGTTTTATGAATTGGCTATGCAAGAAGTAGCTGATACTCGTTTACAAATGGAAAATGATTTACGTCAGGCTATAGAGAAGAACCAGTTTGAATTGTATTACCAACCCCAAGTGGATGAATACGGCCGAATATTAGGTGCAGAAGCTTTGTTACGCTGGATAAAAAGTGATGGTCACTTCGTATCGCCGGCTGATTTTATACCTGTGGCCGAACAAACAGGGCTGATTTTGCCCGTTGGAGACTGGGTCATGGCCGATGGTTTCGGGCAATTGGCGAAATGGCATAGGCTGGGAATTGACGATAATTTTAGACTGTCAATAAATATTAGCCCTTACCAATTCCATCAAGATGATTTTGTTGAAAAAACAAAAGCGCTGCTTAAAGAGACAGGTGCATCAGCGGAACATGTCACATTAGAAGTAACGGAAGGGATTACTATTACGGATCTAGACGCGACGATTGTTAAAATGAAAGAACTAACAAACGTTGGTTTTAAAATATCGATGGATGATTTTGGCACCGGCTATTCGTCGTTAACGTATTTGAAGCAATTACCGCTTAGTGAGTTGAAGGTGGATCAGTCATTTGTCAGGGATTTACATGTTGATAAGTCTGATGCAGAGATTGCGGCAACAATCATTGCGATGGCCAAAAATTTAAATCTTGAGGTTGTTGCTGAAGGGGTTGAAGAGGAAAGCCAATTGAGGTTCTTAAGCAGGAACGGGTGTGAAGTTTTTCAAGGATACTACTTTCATAAACCAATGCCGGTTAAAGATATTGACGAACTACTATTTGGTAATGTTGTTGTTTTATAAAAATAATTATTAACGTTTAAAAGAAAGCGAGAAGGGTAGAACTTCCTGACTATCAGTTATCTAATATGTACAAAAATCAATATAAAAAAACCCGCCGAAGCGGGTTTTTTTATGAACATGTAGTACTTATTTTACAGACACACCTAACGCTTTGATTGTTTCAACGTTTAGGTATTTATCAACAGGTAGCTTGTTAGCACGTTGGAATGCATTAACTGCAGATACTGTGCCTAGTCCTATTACGCCATCAATTGGCCCTGGGTTAAAGCCTTTTGTTTTCAACGCAGACTGAATTTGTGAAATACGACCTTGCGTCATATTAGTTTCACATAGGATTGAACGCCATTGCATAAAGCCATCGCTAACTAACTCTTGGCGAGTAACTGTTTTGTATGTTGCAGGAATTGCAATACGTTTTTCAGTTGCTGCAGAAGCAAGTTTACGTACTTTAACTGTTTTAAATTGTGCAGGAATCGCAACTTCACGCGTTGTTGCAGGTGTCTTAACAACTTTTCTTGTAACAGTTTTAAACGAAGCCGGTGTTTTTGTTAAACAAACTTTTTGGCCTGTTCGTGTTGCAGTCGGGTGCTCCTTGTTATGAATTTCATGCCATACAATAGAAGCAGCTTGAACTTGGTTTGTTCTAGTAAGCGTACTATATTTTGCTGGTATTGCATTTCGAGACTCAGATGCAGCTGTTACAACTTCTTGCGCAGATACAGTTTTGTACTGAGCAGGAATTTCTATTGTCTTTGTAGTAGCTGGTGTTGCTAATACGCTTCTAGTAACCGTTTTATATTGTGCAGGTACTTCAACTAAACACATGATTTCGCCGGTTGCTGAATCAATACGTTGAATTGGGCCTGTACCTTTTTTCCATATGGTGTGCGCAGGTTTAACCAATACTTGTTCTGATTCGGTTTTATACGTAGCAGGCACTTGAACTATTTTGCTTGATGCTTCGCTAACAAGAACAGTTTTTTCAACAGTACGGTATGTAGCTGGCACTGTGTTAACTGATTCTGACGCTTCAGCAACTAATACTTGCTCTGATACGTTTTCGAAACGAGCTGGTGTTGTGTGTTCATGGAAACACATGCCAGGTGTTGCAGAATCGATATCAGCGCCATATTTCTTTGCTAATGCTAGCAGTTCACTCGTAGCAGGTGCTGCACTTTTGTTTAGGTCTAATCGCCAAACAAGTTGTTCAGCACTCATTTGAATATTTTCAGATTCTGAACCGTAGACGGCTGGTACTGGAATAAATTTGCTTGAAGCGGCGCTTACTTCTATTGTTTCAGTGCCCCATTCATATGTTGCTGGTGTTACTTCAACGCGTTCTGATGCTTCAGTTGCTAGCATTTGTTCGCTGACTGTTTTAAATTTCTCTGGCACCCAAACACGTGCGTAACATTCGCCGCTTTTAGCATTAGGTGGTAATAAATCACCCTGAGTCGATGAGCCTTGTGTTGACGTTTGGCGAGAAGCAGCGAGATCTAATTCCCTTTTAGAAATGGCTGATTCACGCGTGTCTAATGCCGCTGCACGCCCCTTAAGTTCAGATTCGAAAGCACTTGTGCTACCTTGCTCCGTGCTTGCGCAACCCACTGTCATTACAATGGCGCTCACCACTGCAACGTTCATGGTTACTTTACGTATATTCATTTTAATTCCTATTGTTGTTTTTAAGTTTATGCCAAGAGACACTTACGTAGTTTAATAACAACAACCTGAATAGTGAGTGAACAGCCTAGGAGCGTTTGTTTCTGATTGCGTAAAAACCCCATATACACAGAGCCACGATTAATAGGAGAGGCCATTTGTTTTGGATGTTGGGGGGTATCAATTCTGTTGATTTTTCAAAAAAAAAGCCAGGCAGTAAGTAAGCAGGCGCCCATAATAATGATGCAATAATATTAATGGGGATATATTTCTTTAGTGACATATCTAAAATACCAGCAACTAATGGAATGACGGCACGGATAGGACCAACAAACCGCCCAATTAGAATGCTAAATACGCCATATTTTTCAAAAAAACGGTGTCCTTTTTCTAATACAGTCGGGTTATTTTTAAACCAGTTAATGTTGTAGATTCGTTGATCGTAATGTTTGCCTAGTGCAAAACTTAAACCGTCTCCTATAGAGGCACCAGCTGCTGCCCACAAGACCGTGCTAACTAAATCTAGCGTACCATTGCTAATGAGTGCGCCAACTGCAAACATAATGGCAACCCCAGGAACTATAACGCCGACAATAGCTAACGATTCAAGCATGGCGATTAAAAACACAATCAGGCCTGCCCACGTAGGGTTCTGGTTGATGAGTTCGGTAAGGGCGTTTAGAAAGTCAGCAAACATGCTGGAATACGTTAATCGGTTTGGTTGCGCATAAAGTCAGCGGTATTAAAAAAAGCCTGCATCAGCTCATCATGCATGGGCTTTACAATATCCATTTTAGATAAGGCAACGTCCATGCAATGTAGCCATTGATCACGTTCTTTTGTGCCTACTTTAAATGGGAGGTGGCGAGCGCGTAGGCGTGGGTGGCCATATTTTTCTATATACAAAGAAGGCCCGCCAAGCCACCCACTTAAGAACATAAATAACTTGTTTTCGGCTTCACTTAAATTTGGCGCGTGCATATCGCGTATGGTTTTAACCTCGGCAATAGAATCCATTGCTTGATAAAAGTATTGGGTAAGTTGTCGAACGCCTGCTTCACCTCCCAGTTTTTCGTACTGAGTTAATTTATAGATTTGGCCGGGTTTAACGACATCAATCATGTGAGTTTTTCAAAAGCTGCTTTAGCAGCGTTTAATGTGTTGTTAATATCTTGCTCTGTGTGTGCAGCAGAAACGAAACCTGCCTCAAATGCTGATGGTGCAAGATAAATTCCTTGTTCCAGCATCAGATGGAAAAACTGTTTAAAGCGTTCTTGGTCGCACTGCATAACTTGCTCAAAACGGCTGATGCTTTGTTCAGTCGAGAAGAACAAGCCAAACATACCGCCTACTTGGTTAGTGGTGAAGGGGATGTTGGCTTCATTTGTTAACTGTTGCAATCCATTCAATAATTGGGTGGTTCGGGCGGTGAGTTTTTCGTAAAAGCCGTTTTCACTAACAAGTTCTAAGGTCTTTAAACCAGCAGACATGGCGATAGGGTTGCCAGATAAGGTACCAGCTTGATACACAGGCCCTTCAGGTGCCAGTACAGCCATAATATCTGCGCGGCCACCAAATGCGCCAACGGGCATGCCACCGCCAATCACTTTGCCAAGTGTTGTTAAGTCAGGTTTTACGCCGTAGAGCTGCTGTGCGCCGCCAAGAGCAACGCGGAAACCACTCATTACTTCATCAAATATCAATACGATGCCGTATTGGTTGCAGAGTGTTCTCAGTGTTTCTAGAAAACCAGGTTCTGGTGGAATGCAATTCATATTGCCGGCAACAGGTTCAACGATAATACAGGCGATAGTTTCGCCATTTTCTTTTAGTGCTTCGGTGATGGCATCAGCATCGTTATAAGGAAGCGTTAACGTGTGATCTGCTAATGCAGCCGGAACGCCAGGTGAACTTGGTACGCCAAAAGTAAGGGCACCAGAGCCAGCTTTAACGAGTAATGAGTCTGAGTGTCCGTGATAACAGCCTTCAAATTTAATGATGTTATCGCGCCCTGTAAAACCACGTGCTAAGCGAATCGCGCTCATGGTAGCTTCTGTGCCAGAGCTAACCATGCGAACCTTTTCAATAGACGGGACGAGTTTGCAAACAGTCTCCGCCATCGTTGTTTCAATGACGGTTGGTGCGCCAAAACTTAGGCCTTTTTCAGCGGCCAATTTAACGGCATCAATAACATCAGGGTGGCTATGACCTAAGACCATCGGCCCCCATGAAGCAACATAGTCAATGTATTGTTTGTTATTGGTGTCGGTGATATAAGCACCTTTGGCGTGGTCGATAAAAACAGGTTCGCCACCGACACCTTTAAAGGCACGAACAGGGGAATTTACACCACCAGGAATGGAGTTTTGGGCTTGGTCAAAGAGAGAGATGTTGCTCATGTTGTTTTGCCTAATTAAGAGATTGGGCATTATAAACATTAATGCTTACAATGCTAAATAAGCAGGTGGCGATAAGGCGAAGGAATGCAGCTGAAAGCCAATTTGGTTTGTTGACACCTTTTATCTTGGGTTTTTCCTTCTGTCGCCCAATCGTCTGTCATCATCAGAGACACTTGGCTCTTCTTTATCTAGGTTGTCGTTATATTCCAACCACATAGCATTAATAATGCCAAATGAGCAAGCCAGTAAAACACCGAGTATCCAAGCAAAGTACCACATGGTTTAATTCCTTAATAAAGTGAATGATCGTTTTCTTGAATAAAACGAGTGGTTAACTTGCCCCATAATTGCTTATAGCACCAAGCGGTGTAAATAAAAATAACGGGAACAAAAAAGGCGGCGCACCATGACATAACCGTTAGCGCATAAGTGCTAGAGCTGCCATTGAAAATAGTGAGGCTGTCTTGAAGCGAAATAGACGATGGGACAATAAACGGAAACAATGAGCCGCTGGCCGTAATAACGGCGCCGATGATAGCTACGCAACTTGAAAAGAAAGCCAGTAATGGAGACTTAGCTGAAAATAGGTAAGTCATAACCAAGCCAAATAAACCTGCTATGGGCGCGAAAATAAAATCAGGATGAAGGCTGTAATTATTCAACCAACCTGCTTTAACGGAGGCCACTTGATTGTTTGCGTTTAAAACGATGCCATCCATAAATTGCCAAAGCATAAGGCCCATTAAAGAAAAGCTGATTAAAGCGGCAAGGCTGCCAATTTTTATGAAACGAATAAGACGTTCGTTTAGTACATCATCTGTTCGTAGTGTTGAATAACTAGCGCCATGCATAATGAATAAGCTTGTGCAAAATACACCCGATAAAATAGAAAATGGGTTGAACAGACTAATGAATGTAGTGCTGACGAGTGCGCGATGAAACTCATCCATAGAAAATGGCAGGCCAATATACAGGTTACCGATGATGAGACCTAAAAAGAAGGTGGGGAAGGCACTGCCAACAAATATGCCCCAATCCCAAAATTCACGCCAACGTGGGTCATCAATCTTGCTGCGGTAATCAAAACCCAATGGCCTAAAGAATAAACAGAATAACGTTAACATCAATGGGAAATAAAATAGCGAAAAGGCCGTGCCGTAAATAACTGGCCAAGCGGCAAATACCGCGCCAATAGCCAGTACGAGCCAAACTTGGTTGCCATCCCAATGGGGGGCGAGCACGTTGATTAGAATGCGTCGTTCGGTGTCTGTTTTTGCAGCAAACGGCAAAATGATGCCAATGCCAGTATCAAACCCGTTGGTGAGCATAAACGAGATGAACAGCACACAAATAAGCACCCACCAAATGACTTGTAATATTTCCAAATCAAACATTTATTTCTTCGCCTTTTCTAATTTCTCAAAATGGTAACGACCAGTATGTAACGCACTGGGACCAAGGCGTGTGTATTTCAGCATTAAAAACATTTCGACAATGAAGAGTAAGGAATAAAACCCAACTAGGCCAGTTAAGCTAAAGTATAAGTCGTTCGCTGTTAGAGTCGATGTGCTTAGGTTGGTGGGTAAAATACCCGCGATACTCCAAGGTTGTCGACCCATTTCAGCAACAATCCAGCCGGCTTCTGAGGCAATCCACGGAAAGGGCAGTGATATAAGTGCAAGTTTGAGTATGAGGGGTCTGTCTGAAATATGCTTTTTGGTGTTTGAGTAGATGAATGATAGGCCAAAAATAAGTAGCATCCACATGCCTGATGCAACCATTAAACGGAATGACCAGAATAAAACAGGCACATTAGGAACGGTATCTAAAGAGGCCAAACGGATTTGCTCTTCAGTCGCATCAACAACGTTCTCCGTATATTTTTTGAGTAATAAGCCGTAGCCTAGGTTCTCTTTTATTTGGTTAAAAGATTCTTTTTCTACGTCGGATGCGTTGCCACTTTTTAGTGATTTTAATAGGGCATAAGCTTGTATGCCTTCGCGTATCCTCATTTTATTTTCGGCTACCAACTCTTTAATACCTTTAACTTCAGTATCAATAGAGCGTGTTGCGATAATGCCTAATAACCAAGGAATTTTTATGGCGTTATGTGTTTCTTGCGCTTCACGGTCTGGAATGCCAAAGACAGTGAATGCAGCAGGCGCTTCTTCGGTTTCCCATTCAGCTTCAACAGCAGCCAGTTTCATTTTTTGGATTTGCCCCGCTTCGTACCCACTTTCATCCCCCAATACGATTACGGAACAAACGGAGGCTAGTCCAAATGCAGCAGCAATTACAAAGGAACGGTGAGCAAAGGCTAAGTCTCGTCGTTTCAGCATGTACCAAGCAGAAATACTTAATACAAACATAGAGCCGGTTACATAGCCTGCCGATACGGTGTGAATGAATTTAACTTGCGCAACGGGGTTAAAGAACAGTTCACTAATGCTGGTTAGTTCCATACGCATGGTTTCGTAGTTAAACTCAGCGCCAACTGGGTATTGCATCCACGCGTTAGCGATAAGGATCCATAGTGCGGATAAGTTGGAGCCAATGGCTACCATCCAGGTCACGGATAAATGCTGGAGTTTACTGAGCCTGTTCCAACCGAAAAAGAATAACCCAACAAAGGTGGACTCTAGGAAGAACGCCATCATGCCTTCAATGGCCAGCGGAACACCAAATACATCACCAACGTAGTGGGAATAGTAAGCCCAGTTAGTGCCAAATTGGAATTCCAACGTCATACCTGTAGCGATGCCCATCGCGAAATTGATGGCAAATAACTTGCCCCAAAACTTCACCATGTCTTTATAGATTCGTTTGCCTGTCATCACGTAAATAGATTCCATGATGGCTAAAATAAACGAGAGTCCCATGGTCAGAGGGACAAAAATAAAGTGAAACATTGCCGTTATGGCAAATTGCATTCTTGAAAGCTGAATGACGTCATCAGGTGACATTACGGTTTTTCCTTTTGTGTGATTGGTGTGGCGTCCCCCATAACTGCTTGGGTGAAAGTTTGCTGTACTTGTTGTTGCGGATTGGAAAACCAAAGTACTTTAATCATTATTAATAACGCCACTTTAATGGCAAGAATAATTGAGATTTCTTTACTTAGATCGCTTGAAAAAATCTTTCGCATAGTCATTGTTCCAATTAGTAATATCTATATTCTACTTAAGAATATAGATGTATTCAACTTTGATTAGCTGAGTTTACTCGCTTGTGGAATAACAAGTATAGGAGAAAATATAAGAATAAAGGTTTGCTTGAGTATCTAGGTGCTAGGCTGAGACAATAATACCGCGAGATATGAAATCATCCACAATGCCTAGGCCACCTTGTATAACAACATCGGGATTCGGATGTTTTAATTGATTTGCAAGTTGGATTAATAATGTTTCTGTTGTTAATTCAACATTATCAGTTAGGGCCGCTAGTAAGGCGTGAGTCATAGGAGTTGTTTCCAAAAAACCAGCCTGATTGTTTGTTGTTCGATAAACAGCAAGGTAAGTAGGTTCGTTCGGTGCTTCACTGGGCAAATAGTCAGGTGATATTTTATGAACAGGGTACGTATAGGCCACTGCCATAGCTGTATTGGACACTGTCAGTATTTTATTTAGTGGGTCTTTGATAGAGTCATGTTGGGCCTCGCTTTCTTCTGCAATGGAGATAAATAATTCGGTCCATTCATAGTGCGCGAGTTCTACTAGGAAAGGTAGATCATTTTGAGATTCTTTGCTCTCATGTCGTTCGCTTTGTAAAAACTGAATAAACTCTTGGGAGATTTCTGAAAAATAAGGACTATGGCTTTGGTGACGAGAGAAAAAGTCTCGGCACAATGCCGTCCATTTGTCATCGGGTAATATTTGTTTAAGGACCGGAAAACCGTCACTAAGCATGCCTGAAATGTTGGCAAAAAGAAGGTCGCGGTACATGTCCATCCGGCGCTCTTCAATGTCCGTCGGTTTAGGCGAATTATCAGGGTCGCGAATATACTGGGTAAATTGGCGCTGCGTCTTAATGAAAGACGGGGTGTTATCCTGTTGCACGTTTTTGTTCTTGTTGGGACACATAATTAGATTGTGCTTGATGAATAAGATCAACTTCTTCAAGTAAGTCAGCAAGCGGAGGGATGTTTAAATCACGTTCTAGTAGTGTAGGGAAAACGCCAAATTGTTCGTAAGCGGTGTCTAATAATTGCCACACGGGGTCAATCACTTTTGTGCCATGAGAATCAATAATAATATCTTCTGACTCATGGTAGTGGCCGGCTATGTGTGCATAGCTAATACGGTCACCGGGTAGTGCTTTAAGAAATTTTTCGGCACTGTATGAATGGTTAACGCTATTGACATAAATATTGTTGATATCAAGTAATAATTTACAGTCTGCCTTTTTAATCACAGCATTAATGAAATCAATTTCTTCCATTTCTTTGCCGGGTGCTGCGTAATACGATGCGTTTTCTATGGCGATTTGTTCGCCTAAAATATCTTGAACTTGAATGATTCTATTGGCCACATAATCAACCGCTTCTTCAGTGAAGGGGATAGGCATTAAGTCATACATATGACCACCGTCACTACAGTAAGTAAGGTGTTCAGTATAAATTTTGATTTGGTGCTGTTTTAAAAAGTCGCGAATATCGCGAACAAATTCAACGTCTATTGGATCTGGACTACCAAGACTAAGTGATAGGCCGTGGGTGACAAATGGAAACTGTTCAGTTAGAGCCCGAAGTTGTTTGCCAAATTTTCCACCAATACGAATCCAATTTTCAGGAACGATTTCATAAAAATCGACATTGCTAGGCGGGTTCTCAGAGAGCGAGCCCGTGAAGGCTCGCCTTAATCCGAGACCTGCTCCATTAACTGGATAGGTGCTATTCATATTGTTATATGAACTTATTTTTTACCGCTACATTTGCCTTCAGCACATTTGCCTTCGCCACATTTAGCTTCTTTAGCTTTTTCTGCTGCTTTATCAGCGCCACATTTGCCTTCGCCGCATTTAGCTTCTTTAGCTTTGTCGCCGCCGCATTTGCCTTCGCCGCATTTAGCTTCTTTGGCTTTGTCGCCGCCACATTTGCCTTCGCCGCATTTAGCTTCTTTAGCTTTTTTTGCTGCTTTATCAGCACCACATTTACCTTCGCCGCATTTTCCGTCAGCTTTTTTGCCGTCTTTAGCGCCACATTTGCCTTCGCCACATTTGCCTTCAGCAAGAACCATATAGCCTGTGTCAAGTTCAGTTGCACCAAATGGGTTTGTAGCTGCACTAGCAGCAGGAGCAAACGCCATAGATGTTACGAATGCTGCGCCAATGGCAGCTACTAATGGTTTTTTTGTAGAATTTTTCATAATGTTGTCCTTTATTGTAATGTTAAAACTATATAACTAGTCGTCTTGCCATAGTTCTTATTGAAGTTCAGACAAATCTGACTTGTTAACTATATGCGATTTACTAGACCATGCAAAGATAAAAAATCTTACAGCTTGTTTTTAATAATTTGCGTAGTCACAATAACGGGGGGTGTATGAACTGAAAATGAATTAGTCGATAATCTTCTTTTTGAATTCACAAAGGTCTTCAATGACGCAGGAGCCACACCGTGGCTTACGGGCAACGCATGTATATCTACCGTGTAAAATGAGTAGATGATGGGCATCAATAGAAAAAGCTGAGGGAACATGTTTTACGAGCTTCTTTTCGACGTCTAACACAGTTTTTCCGGGTGCCATGTTGGTTCGGTTGCTTACCCTATATATATGCGTATCAACAGCCATGGTCGGTTGCCCAAAAGCAGTATTTAGTACAACATTGGCTGTTTTTCGCCCAACACCCGGTAGCGCTTCTAACTCCGCACGAGTTTGTGGTACGTCACTGTCGTGTAGGTCAACCAACATTTTGCAGGTTTTAATAATGTTGGCGCCTTTGGTATTAAACAAGCCAATCGTCTTAATGTATTGCTTTAGCCCATCGACACCCAAATCGTAGATTGCTTGAGGTGTGTTAGCTACAGGGTAGAGCTTGTCCGTGGCTTTGTTAACGCCTTTGTCGGTAGATTGGGCGGAGAGAATGACAGAAATTAACAGCTCAAATGGTGAGCTGTAATTGAGCTCTGTTTCAGGGTCTGGAATAGCCTTGGCTAAACGTTTAAAAATCTCTAGGCGTTTGGCTTTGTTCATCTATGACGTAGAGTTAATTACTTTAGAACCCATTTTTTATCTTCCAGAATCAATTCAGCTTGTTTTTGTTGGGGAGCACCTAATACCAAGAGCTTTTGTAAGTGAGAATTAGAGAAAGGGGTATGCTCTGTATAAGCACTAGTAAAATCTACAATAGCCTGTGTTGTTGATGGCATGCGAATGGCGTCAATTGTTTGAACTTGTTGTTTAACAGCAATAATACGTGCATTTCGAAGATTGGCGTCTCCCCATGGTTTGCCTACTAATAGCTTTTCGCCTTCATTTGTAAACTTTAAATAAACACCAGAACGGCCAGAGGTTTTACATTCGGCTAAATTGGCATCAATAACAGTTTGTTGCTCTGAACAAGTCCAGCCACGGGCATCTTTGCCATGAGCATTGGGGTTATTAGTAACGATGCTAACCGCATAACCCGATGGTTTGTCTGGCGAATTGAGGGTGGCAAGCGCTAATTCTTTAGTTAGAACAGGAGGTTTATGGCAGGCTAAAAGAATTAAGCAGCCAGTGATAATAAGAACAATTTTGCTGAGTTGGTTTACCATAATCAATCCTTAAGGAATTATTGAACGGATGATACATTGTAATCTAGAGGTTAGGTGTTCGAATGATTAATTGGTCAAAAATAGATACTGTCTTATTGGATATGGATGGCACCTTATTAGACTTACGGTTTGATAATTATTTTTGGCAAACGTTAGTGCCTAAATATTATGCTGAAAGGGAAGGTGTATCGTTAGATCAAGCCGTTAAGACGTTAGCACCTATTTTTAAAGAGGAAGAAGGTAAGCTGAATTGGTATTGTTTGGATTTTTGGAGTGAAAAGTTATCTATCAATATAATAGAGCTTAAACACCAAGCAAAAGCGGCGATTAAAGTGCTGCCGTACACGCGGGAGTTTTTAATGGCGTTGAAACAGGCTGATATTCGTTGTGTATTAGTGACCAATGCGCATATGGATAGCCTGACATTAAAAATGCAAGAAACAGGGTTGATAGAGTTTTTTGATGCGACTATTTGTGCGCATGACATTGGTTATCCAAAAGAACATCAGTTATTTTGGCAAGGTATACAGCAGCTAGAAGGTTTTATGGTGGAGCGTACTTTATTTGTAGACGATAGCCTTAGTATTTTGAAATCTGCTGAGACGTTTGGGCTAACTCAACTGGTGGCTATTGCATGCCCAGACAGTACTCAGGCATCTAGGCAAGTTGATGATTTTTTAGCAGTTGAACACTTGGGGGAGTTATTGCCAATAAAATAAAGGTTAGGCCTTTAACATCTGTAAGGTTTTTTATTTCTATTTTGTGAATGCTTTGTAGGTGGTTTGTAAGCTTTTTTTGTAGCAGGTTTAAGCTTGGGTAATGTAGACGCATCTATATTTTGAAACGGAATTTTATGTGAAATATAGGTTTCAATATCAGGTAGTGAATAAGCGTATGTTTCGCATGCGAAGCTAATGGCAATACCGCTAGCGCCAGACCGAGCTGTACGGCCAATGCGGTGAACATAGTCTTCAGCATCTTGAGGCAAATCAAAATTAAAAACATGTGTCACGTCGGGTATATGTAAGCCACGGGCGGCAACATCGGTTGCAATTAAAATGGGTAGTTCACCATCTTGGAATTGTTTGAGAATTCGTTGACGTTTATTTTGTGGAACATCGCCAGATAACACGGCACTATTAAAGTCGTTTCCTTCTAGCGTGCGGTTGAGTTTGTCTGCATTATGTTTGGTGTTAATGAAAATAATGGCGCGTTTTGGGGCCTCGTCATTTAACAACATAACAAGCAAAGGCAGTTTTTCGTTGTCTGCAGGGTAATACATATGCTCTACCACTTGCTTAGCAGTAATTTGCTCAGGTTCTATACGCACCATTTCTGGTTCGTTCATATGTTCATAAGCAAGCTCTGTCACTTTGAAAGACAAGGTGGCTGAAAATAACATATTAAGGCGTTGTTCTGGTTCTGGTAAGCGGCGTAATAGATAACGAATATCATTAATAAAACCAAGGTCAAACATTCTGTCTGCCTCGTCAAGTACTAAAGCTTCAACACTTCTTAAATTAAAGATTTTTTGTTTGAAAAAATCGATGGTACGCCCGGGTGTCCCAATGAGAATATCAACGCCATCTTCGATCGTTTTACGCTGCTTTTCATAATCTGTGCCACCGTAGGCTAAGCCAATTTTTATATTCGTATGTTTGCCAATAATCGCTGCGTCGTTATAAATTTGTATGGCCAGCTCTCTAGTGGGGGCAAGAATTAAAGCGCGAATAGCTTTTGGGTTTTCTTGTGGTTCAGCCATTAATAAACATTGGTATGTGGCTAGCAAGAATGCAATGGTTTTTCCTGTTCCAGTTTGCGCTTGTCCAGCAACATCTTTTGATAGCAATGAAATGGGTAAGGTTTGTTCCTGAATTGGGGAGCAATGTGTGAACCCAGCTTCATTGAGCCCTAACATAAGTTGTTCAGATAACCCTAAGGCGCTAAATGGTGTTTCAGTTAAATGGGTAGATGCCATGAGTTAGTTAAGGGCCTTTGAGTTGTCAAAAAAGTGATTTCAGACATGAATAATTTCATGTTAAGCTATGTAGCAGCTATCGTACCCTTTATACGTTATGGGCGCATGGTTTTAATCAAATTGGAGAAAAATAGTGAGTGAGAGTTTAGTGCATACATCTGATGATAATTTTGAACAAGATGTACTTAATATAACAGAGCCGGTTTTGGTGGATTTTTGGGCAGAATGGTGTGGACCTTGCAAAATGATTGCGCCAATCTTAGACGAAGTGGCGGATGAATATGCAGGCAAAGTCAAAGTGGTAAAACTTGATATTGACTCAAATCCTGGCATGCCAAGACGGTTTGGCGTTAGAGGTATCCCTACCTTAATGATTTTTAAAAATGGTGAAGTTGAAGCGACTAAAGTAGGTGCGGTTTCAAAGTCTCAATTGACAGCATTTATTGATAGTAACGTTTAATATCAACGTCTTCGTCCAGAAAACTGGACGAAGACGTATTTTAGTGCTACCTTTATACCTGTAATACAAAATTCTTAGCACGCGACGTGCGACATTCAAAAAAACCAAGACATAATTAAATGCGACATTTAGATCGCACTTCCCCCTATTTACAACCCTCCTAAAAGACTCTATGAATTTAACTGAACTGAAGCGTAAACCTGCAACTGAAATTCTTCAAATTGCTAAAGACTTAGGTGTTGATAACACCGGACGATCAATAAAACAAAACACCGTATTCCAAATACTAAAAAAAGTAGCAAAAAAAGGCGATGACATCCATGGCGATGGCGTCCTTGAAATTTTATCGGATGGGTTTGGGTTCTTAAGGTCGGCAGATGGTTCGTTTTTAGCAGGTCCTGATGATATTTATGTATCACCCAGTCAGATTCGCCGGTTTGGTTTAAGAACAGGGGATACGATTTCAGGGAAAATTCGCCCACCTAAAGACAACGAACGTTATTTTGCCTTATTAAAGGTTGATACGCTTAATTATGAAAAACCCGAACACGCAAAAAACAAAATAGCATTTAAAGATTTAACACCGCTGTTTGCCAATGAGCGTCTATTCCTTGAAATGGGAAATGGTACGACAGAAGATTTAACCGCTAGAATTATCGACCTAGTGTCTCCGATTGGAAAAGGCCAGCGTGGCTTAATTGTTTCTCCGCCAAAAGCGGGTAAAACAATGATTATGCAGAATTTGGCGCATTCAATTGCAGTTAATAACCCAGATTGTCATCTAATCGTTTTGTTGATTGATGAACGCCCAGAAGAGGTGACAGAAATGTCACGCACAGTGAAAGGTGAGGTTATTTCAAGTACGTTTGATGAACCAGCAGCTCGTCATGTACAAGTCGCAGAAATGGTTATCGAAAAAGCCAAGCGAATGGTAGAACACAAACAAGACGTTATTATTTTATTGGACTCAATCACACGTCTAGGGCGTGCCTATAATACGGTAGCTCCTTCATCGGGCAAAATTCTAACTGGTGGTGTAGATGCTAATGCCTTAGAGCGGCCTAAACGTTTCTTTGGTGCAGCGCGTAACATTGAGGAAGGCGGTAGTTTAACGATTATTGCCACAGCCTTGGTTGAAACCGGCTCAAGAATGGATGATGTTATTTACGAAGAGTTTAAAGGTACGGGTAATATGGAGCTGCATTTAGAACGTAAAATTGCAGAAAAACGCGTTTACCCTGCTATTAATGTGAACCGCTCTGGAACACGACGTGAAGAATATTTGGTTGATGCAGACATCCTGCAAAAAACATGGATACTGCGCAAAATTCTTAACCCGATGGATGAAATGGGTGCAATTGAATTCTTGCTGGAACGCTTCAAGAAGACCAAGACCAATAGTGAGTTTTTTGATTCAATGAAGCGATAGTTAGCTTTTTAGAACAAAAAAAGAGCCTCAATTGAGGCTCTTTTTTTGCGTAATACAAACTAGCCTAGTCGTTCACTTCTTCTCGAGCAATGGCACGATGACCAATATCAGTGCGGAAATAGACATTGTCCCAATGGATGCTACCGACTGTTTCGTAGGCTTTTATTTGGGCGTCATACACGCTATCGCCTAAAGCGCACGTGCACAATACGCGACCGCCATTAGTCGTGACGTCGACACCTTGCATTTTTGTGCCGGCATGAAATGTTTTTGAATCACTGGTTTCTTCTGAAATGCCCGTAATGACATCACCCTTGTTGTAATCAAAGGGGTAGCCACCAGCCGCTAATACAACGCCTATAGCGGTACGTGAATCCCATTTTGCTTGAACGGTATCTAATTGATTATCTAGGGCAGCATTGCAAAGCGCCACCATATCGCTTTGTAAGCGCATCATAATGGGTTGAGTTTCTGGGTCGCCAAAGCGGCAGTTATACTCAAGAACCTTGGGCGTTCCTTCTGCATCAATCATCACGCCGGCATATAAAAAACCTGAATAGGGGATACCGTCTTTAATCATTCCATCCAATGTTGGTTGGATGATGGTGTCCATAATGGTTTGGTGCATTTTTTCTGTTACAACAGGTGCTGGCGAATACGCACCCATACCGCCGGTATTAGGCCCTTTATCACCATTGTCACGGGCTTTATGGTCTTGAGATGATGCCATAGGTAATGCTTGCTTGCCATTTGCGATAACGATAAAGCTGGCTTCTTCACCGACTAAAAACTCTTCGACCACAACTCGGTGACCGGCTTCGCCAAAGGCATTGCCTGCGAGCATGTCATTCACTGCATCAATTGCTTCTTGTTCAGTTTCTGCGAGAATAACGCCTTTGCCTGCAGCTAAGCCATCGGCTTTAACAACAATGGGCGCGCCTTTGGCACGAATGTAATCACTGGCCAATTGAATATCGGTAAAGCTTTGGTAATCAGCAGTCGGAATGTTGTGCTTTGCCAAAAAGTCTTTACAGAATGCTTTTGAGCCTTCAAGTTGAGCTGCTGCTTTTGATGGGCCAAAGCAGCGTAATTTATTGTCTTTAAATACATCGACGATACCTTCAACTAACGGTGCTTCAGGACCGATGATAGTTAAATCTATAGCGTTACTTTTAGCGAAAGAAAGAAGTGCGGGGATGTTTTCGGCTGATATGTCTACGTTAGTTAGCTTTTTTTCTAGCGCAGTACCCGCATTACCAGGCGCAACGAAGACTTGTTTAACGTCTTTTGATTGTGCAGCCTTCCATGCAAGTGCATGTTCGCGACCACCACCACCAACGATAAGAATATTCATAGTTAAGCTCTCTTTAATTTAGTGTCTAAAGTGACGCATGCCGGTGAAGACCATCGCAATGCCGTGTTCATCAGCAGCAGCAATAACTTCGTCATCTCGCATGGATCCGCCAGGCTGTATGACAGCTTTAATACCCACTTCAGCAGCATTATCTAAACCGTCTCTAAAGGGGAAAAATGCATCGGATGCCATCACTGCGCCGTTAACCTCTAATCCCGCATGCTCAGCTTTAATGGCCGCAATTCTAGCCGAATTAACACGGCTCATTTGCCCAGCGCCAACGCCGATGGTGGCATTGTTTTTACCGTACACAATGGCATTTGATTTTACAAATTTAGCTACGCGCCAAGTGAATAATAAATCATTCATTTCCTGTTCGGTTGGTTGGCGTTTGCTAACAACGGTTAGTTCGTTGTATAGCTCTGTGTCTGCAGATTGAACAAGTAGGCCACCATTTATACGTTTAAAATCTAATGGTGCTTGAGCTGACGTGTTCCATTGCCCACAATCCAATAATCGAACATTCTTTTTACCCGCCACTATCTCAATGGCTGCTTGTTCAATGCTTGGTGCAATAATGACTTCTACAAACTGTTGATCAACGATTGCTTGTGCTGTTGCCGCATCAAGAGGTCTATTGAATGCAATAATACCGCCAAATGAAGACTCAGGATCAGTTTTATAGGCTGAATTATAGGCATCTAAAATTGATTCGCCTATAGCAACACCACAAGGGTTTGCGTGTTTAACGATGACGCACGCTGGCGCATCATCAAATTGTTTTACGCACTCTAAAGCAGCGTCAGTATCGGCAATGTTATTGTATGAAAGCTCTTTACCTTGTATTTGTTTTGCAGCGGCAATTGAGCCTGGTGTTTGTTGGTTATCCACATAAAAGGCTGCTTTTTGGTGTGGGTTTTCACCATAACGCATTACTTGTTGCTGCTTGAATTGAACATTAAACGTTCTAGCAAAATCGGCTTTGTTACCGTCTTCTTGAATAGTGCCTAAATAGTTGGCAATGGCGCCATCATATTGAGCGGTATGTTCGAATGTTTTAACGGCCAAATTAAACCGAGTAGCATCATCTACAGACCCTGTTGATTTGATACTAGTGAGTACCATCTCGTAGTCTGATGGTTCGACCACTATGGTCACATCTTTGTGATTTTTTGCAGCTGCACGAATCATCGTCGGGCCACCAATATCAATATTCTCAATGGCAGTTGCTAAGTCACAGTCGGGGTTGGCAACTGTTTGTTGAAAAGGATAAAGATTAACGACAACCAAGTCGATGGCGCTGATGTTATTTTTTTTCATAACATCTTGATCAATATCACGACGCCCTAAAATACCACCATGAACTTTTGGGTGAAGTGTTTTGACTCGCCCATCCATCATTTCAGGAAAGCCGGTGTAGTCACTTATTTCAATAACAGGTATGTTGTTTTGTTGTAGTAACTTTGCAGTACCACCGGTCGAAATAAGCTCAATATCTAAAGCGGCAAGTTGTTGGCAAAGTTCTATAACGCCTGATTTGTCTGACACACTAATGAGTGCTCTGGAGATTTTGTTGTTCATGAATAACCCTGGCTATTTGTTGAGACAAATGTCTACTGGATGAACAGCGCATTTTATAGAAATAAGGGCTTTCTTGCTTGTTTTTTTAAGTTAGAAACGACAGCTTAGAGAAATAGGGGCTAATTATTCGATATGGTACTCGGACATTTTTTTTCGAAGTGTTCCTCGACTTAAACCTAACATTTTTGCGGCTTTTGATTGATTCGACTTTGTATAAGCTAGAACGGCTTCTATCAGTGGTTTTTCAACTTCACTGATTACCATCGAATGTAAATCAACAATTTCATCGCCATCAAGTTGATCGAAATAATCTTCTAAGCTTTTTTTAACCTCTTGACATAAAGGTGTTTTGAACGAGTTAGTTGTCATGCCGCTATTGTAATATTATTTTTAAGCGCATAAAAAACTTTATCGATAAAAGCCAATTGTTGTTTGGGGGTGTCTAAGGTGTAGGCTTTTTTTATAGTGGGTAGTAGTGATGTATCAATTTTAGTGAAGTACCAGTTGATATGTTTACGCGCAATTTTTACGCCCATAACCGGGCCGTAAAAGCCATGTAATAGCGTTATATGTTGGCTAATGATGTTATGTCTTTCGTCTAAATCCGGGGCTGCTAACTGCTCGCCTGTTTTAAGGTAATGGTGGATTTCGCGAAATATCCAAGGATTGCCCTGAGCACCACGACCAATCAGTAACCCATCTGCATCTGTATGTTCTAGAACAAACTGTGCCTTTTCTGGTGTGGTAATGTCGCCATTGGCTAAAACAGGGATACTCACGGCTTTTTTTACAGCTCTAATGGTTTCGAATTCAGCGTCACCTTTGTATTTGCAGGCTCGGGTACGACCGTGTATGGCGAGTGAAGCAATCCCCGCTTGTTCTGCTATTTGGGCAATCGATACTGCATTTTTATTTTGCGTATCCCAGCCCGTTCTGATTTTAAGGGTGACGGGTATTGTTACTGCTGACACCACAGCCGTTAATATATCGTTAACCAAGGGTTCATCACGCAATAAAGCGGAACCAGCAGCAACATTACATACTTTTTTTGCTGGGCAACCCATGTTGATATCAATAATTTGAGCACCAGCTTGTTGATTATATATGGCAGCCGCAGCCATTTGTTGGGGATCTGTACCCACGATTTGCACAGCACGAGGTTCTTTTTCACCTTGGTGGTCTCGTTTTAATTGGGTGCGTGGATTATTAATGAGCAAGGGGTTTGAGGCTGTCATTTCTGAAACAGCAAGCCCTGCGCCCAGCTGACGACAAATTTGTCTAAATGGGCGGTCGGTAATACCAGCCATAGGTGATAAAACGAGATTATTATTGAGTGTATAAGGGCCAATCTTCATGTGACTAGTTTAGCAACTTTTTACTTGGGCCGTTATAACGAGACTAAAAGATAGTTAACAAGGTTAAAAACTAAATGATATTTCGAAACCGCTAACAGGCTCTTTTGGTTTACTGAGGTATACGGTGATTTGTTTTGTACTGAAGGGTTTGAATGGGTCAAACATGTCTGCATTGGCTAAGTAATCACTTTTTTGAAAAGTGACTTGAGCGCTATTTTTCCCAATAGCAGTAGATAGTGTTAAATGAATCGAGGGGTAATCTTGGTTAACGGGGGCGGTGTTTTTTATAGTCAGCTTTAGCTGCAATGTATTTGAACGCGTTGGATGATTAGACAATTCCCTATCAAGAACTCTTAGTTCATTTGTGTTTTTATACTTTGGAATACGAAGGTTAAATGCCTGATTTAGCTTTTCGAAAGCGGGCTGAAGTTGTGTGTTTTGTGTAAAGTAGTTTGGGTAGTTCGACACCAATTGAAATATTAAGGCGATTAAGGCGACAAAACTTAACAACCCAAAGGGTAATTTACTCCGTTGTTTTGGCTTGTTTGTTTCCCAAGCTGGGTTTTCAAGTTGCGTGGGTTCGTCAGGTTTCTCTTCGGTTAATTGCTCGTCTACTTCAGGCGTAGTCGGGGCAATGAAAGGGTCTTCTTGAGGAAGCTCTAATGCGCGAACGCTATCAGGCGTTTTAAGTTGGTGCTTAATGGCATCAAAAATATCGTTACAGTGCCCACAGCGAACCAAACCATTTTTTGCGTCTACTTGTTCTTGAGAAACTTGTAGTGTGCTTGAGCAACTGGGGCAAAGGGCATATTGCATGGGTTTAATTAACGTTTACGAGCGTGCAGGCAAACCCAATTGTCTTGCACTGTTGGGAGCTCAAAAATAAACTTGTCCGTGTATGCATCGGTAACTGACTCAATTTGTTCCGAGAGAATGCCTGATAGTATAAGCTGCCCATTGGGTTTAACAAGGTTTGAAATGTCGTTGGAAAAGGTAATTAACGGTTCGGCAAGGATATTTGCAACAACCGTATCGTGGGTGTCTTTAGGATAATCATGCGCATCAAAAATAGTTAAACGATCTTGGACACTATTTTTTTCAGCATTATTTTGGGTTGCTATTAGTGCTTGTGGGTCAATATCAATACCGGTGGCTTTGTCTGCGCCCATTAATAATGATGCGATAGCGAGAATGCCGGAACCACAGCCAAAATCAAAGACCGTTGTATTTGTAAGGTTTTGCTGAGCGAGCCAACTTAAACAAAGGGCGGTTGTTGGGTGGGTACCCGTTCCAAAGGCTAAGCCGGGGTCAAGCCATAAAATGGTTGCATGGGGTTCTGGCGGTGTGTGTTCTGTTGAGCAAACCCAAAAGTCATCACCAAATTTTATAGGCTGAAAGTGTTCTAACCACAATCGCTCCCAAACTTGGTCTTCTAGGCGCTCAAGGTGCATTTTCCAAGAGTTACTACTATCAACGCTTTCAATGAAAACCTGCTCTATGCAGCTTAAATCGTGCTGTTCATCAAACAAACCAGTAACCAGTACTTCTTCCCACAAGGGGGTGGTTTCTAACGGTGGTTCATAAATAGGTTGGTTTAGTGCGTCTGTAAAGGTAACTGAAAGAGCCCCGTTGTTTTCGAGTATTTCTTCAAACGAAGGGGCTAGTTCTTTGGATGTTGTGATGGTTACTTGTTGCCATGGCATGGCGTTTTATAACCCTAATTTCTTTTCCAAATAATGGATGTTATAAATGCCAGATGTGAAATCTTTATCAACAACAATATCCCTTAATAATGGGATGTTAGTGTGAACGCCGTCAATAACCATTTCATTTAACGCGTTCTTAACCCTTGCTAGCGCAGAATCACGGTCATTACCTGATGCAATCAGTTTGCCGATCATGGAGTCATAATATTGAGGAATCGTATAGCCGTTGTATATATGGCTATCAAAGCGAATACCCGGGCCGCCTGGGACATGAAGTTGAGTAATTTTTCCTGGTGATGGCATGAATGTTTTTGAATGCTCGGCATTTAATCGGCACTCAATTGCATGGCCTTGAATTTTAATATCGTCTTGTGTGTAGCTTAAAGGCTCTCCTGCTGCAATTTTAAGTTGTTCAGCGACGATGTCGACATTGGTAATAATCTCAGTAATCGGGTGTTCTACCTGAACGCGCGTATTCATTTCGATGAAATAAAATTCGCCTTTTTCATATAAAAACTCGAACGTGCCCGCACCAAAGTAACCTATATCTGCACAGGCGTTGGCGCAACGACGGCCAATTTCTTGACGTACTTCTTCAGTAATACCAATAGCCGGTGCTTCTTCAATCACCTTTTGGTGTTTACGTTGAGTAGAGCAGTCACGTTCGCCAAGATGAATAGCATTGCCATGTTTGTCTGCGAGTACTTGAAACTCAATATGACGAGGCGTTTCTAGGAATTTTTCCATGTACACCATGTCGTTACCAAAAAAACTATTGGCTTCAGTTTTTGTTAGTGCGATAGCATTAAGTAAAGCAGCTTCCGTATGGACAACGCGCATACCTCGTCCACCACCACCGCCAGCAGCTTTGATAATGATCGGATAGCCAATGTTGCGGGCAAGTTTTACATTGCGTTCTTTGTCGTCATTTAACGGGCCATCAGAGCCAGGTACGCAAGGCACGCCGGCTTTTTTCATAGCGGCAATGGCAGATACTTTATCGCCCATTAGGCGAATCGTTTCAGAGCGCGGGCCGATGAAGGTAAAGCCACTTTGTTCTACTCGCTCAGCAAAGTCCGCGTTTTCAGACAAAAAGCCGTAGCCAGGATGAATCGCTTCTGAATCTGTTATTTCTGCAGCACTAATGAGTGCAGGAACATTGAGGTAGCTTTCAGTAGAGGATGCGCCACCAATGCAAATAGCTTCATCAGCTAAACGCACGTGTTTTAAATCACGGTCAGCGGATGAGTGGACGGCTACAGTTTGAATGCCAAGTTCTCGGCAAGCACGCAAGATGCGTAAAGCAATTTCGCCTCGGTTGGCAATAAGAATTTTATCGAACATATTTGTCTCGTCGAAAAGTGTGTGGTATGAAAAAGATTATTCAATAATGAATAAAGGTTGATCAAACTCTACAGCTTGACCACTTTCAACTAGGATTGATTGAATGACACCAGATTTGTCAGCTTCAATTTGGTTTAATATTTTCATGGCTTCAATAATGCACAATGTGTCGCCCTTTTGTACGCTTTGGCCTGCCTTAATAAAAGGCCCTGCATCAGGTGCAGGTGACGAGTAATACGTCCCCACCATCGGCGATTTAACAACATGTCCAGTCGGCTCTGCAGGTGTATCTGCAACTGCTGCAGGCGCGGTGGTTGTTACAACAGGCGCAGCGGCTGGTGCATGAGCAACAGGTTGTGTTGAAGAATAACGGTTGATTCTTACAGACTCTTCACCTTCGTGAATTTCAATTTCTGCTATGTCTGATTCTTCAATCAGCTCAATCAATTTTTTTACTTTTCTAATATCCATAATAGTTCTCTCTTTGGTTTATGGTGTGGAATTAATGATTGGTAATGCGGCCCGTAACGCAAGTTCGTAGCTGTCTGGGCCAAATCCGCAGATAACACCTTTCGCAACATCAGAAAAATAGGAGTGTTGGCGAAATGATTCTCGTGCGTGAACATTTGATAAATGTAGTTCAATAAAGGGAATATCTGTTGCTAATAATGCATCCCGAAGCGCTACACTAGTATGTGTAAAGGCAGCTGGATTTATTAATATGACATCTACGTTATCTTGCTTGTTTTGTTGGACTCTATTGACCAAGTCGTGCTCGGCATTACTTTGGTAAAACATGAGCTGGTGGCCGTTTTCTTCAGCTAGTTGGCGCAAAGACGTTTCTATATCATCGAGTGTGGTTGACCCATAGATGGTCGGTTCGCGAGAACCTAATAGATTTAAATTTGGACCATTGATGACGGAGATAATTGCCATGAGCCTGTTATGTTTTGATTAAGTTGGCGTTGTCAGGATTATAAATGCAATTTTGGGAAAGAGATATTAAAAAGTTCATATAAATCCTTACTTCTTGCAAGTTACATACAAATGACTGCAAGTTATAGGGAGTTATAGTGTTTGTAGCCCAGTTAAACTAAGGATTTTTTGGTTGCTTAGTATGCCGGCTTGTCGAGCGATTATCTGCCCTTTAGGGTTTATGATGACAGAAAATGGTAACGCGCCAATTCGATTGCCATAACGTCGTGCTAAATTAACCCCTTCTATTTCTGCAATTAGCGTTGGGTAATTGATGCCCATTTCAAACGCGTATTGTTTTACGGCCTCTGCATCATCAATAGCAACACCAATAAATTGTAAGTTTTTATCGCCGTACTTTTCTTGTAAATGTATAAATTCGGGAATTTCTTTTCTACAGGGCGGGCACCATGTTGCCCAAAAATTTAAAACGATGTGTTTACCGTCCCACTCTTTAATATGTCTTGTTTTGCCTTCTAGATCCGGTAATGAAAAAGCCGGACGAGAAACTGTTGGTTGTGGGCTTTGAGGTTTAGCGATGGCAGGTTCTTTGTCAGCAATATAAAAATAGGCAGCACCAAATAGAGCGGCAATACAAATGGCAGATAATAAGGCTTGATGTTTTTTCAATTTAAATAGCATTGTTAATTTGAGTTAAAAAATCATTGGCATTTAAATAGCCGATAACTCGCCCAGTAGCCTGTGGTTGTTCAGCGGGGTTAAAAAACAAGATGGCAGGTGGCCCAATTAATTTAAATTGATTCAGTAAGGTTCGGTCATCTGTATTGTTAGCAGTTACATCAGCTTGAATGAGTAACGTATTGCTTAACGCTTGTTTTACTTGTGGGTCTGTGAAGGTAAAGTGTTCCATTTCTTTACAAGACACACACCAGTCTGCGTAAAAATCTAACATAACGGTTTGTTTGTTTTGCGCGGCTGTTTCTAATATGTCCTTGAACTCTTCAGCGTTTTTGACACGCTGAAACTGTAGACCTGAAGATTGAGCGCTTTGCTGGTTAGATGCATTGAAGTTGGATAGCGGGTTGAATGGATTGCTGCCGCCAGTGGCCGCACCGATGATTAGAATAATGCCGTAAATGAGGGATATAACACCCAGGCCTTTAAATAGTTTTTGCCAACCAGATGCTTCTTTAGGTAACGCATCGAGGGCTTTTAAATAAATAGCGCAAACAATCAATAATGCGGCCCACAGTGCCAAATTAATGTTTCCGGGTAATATCCGTTCCATTAACCAAATAGCAACGGCAATTAACATAACGCCAAAGAAATATTTGATGGGTTCCATCCATTTGCCGGCCTTCGGTAATAATTCACCAGCGGACATGCCGATGATAATTAACGGCACACCCATGCCTAAGCCCAGTGAAAACAAAGCAAAACCGCCTAAAACCGCATCACCCGTTTGACCAATATAAATGAGTACGCCAGCCAATGGAGCGGCAACGCATGGTCCAACAATCAATGCAGATAGCCCGCCCATAATAAAACTACCCACTAAAGAATTATGTTTTTGATGTTGAGAAATTGATGCTAATTTACTTTGTATAAAACTAGGCAGCTGTAATTCGAACAAACCAAACATGGATAATGCCAATAAAACAAACAACAAGCTAAAGCTACTGAGAATCCAGGGGTTTTGAAAAGTAGCTTGTAGGTTGCTGCCAAATAGACCCGCTAATATGCCAAATACGGCGTACATCGCAGCCGCAGCGACTACATAACTAAGTGATAAGAGGAAGGCCCTACGACGAGTTAAATTTTCACCTTGGCCAATAATGATGCCAGATAAAATAGGAATCATAGGGAACACACAAGGCGTGAATGATAGTGCTAACCCGGCGCCAAATAAGAGGATGCAAACTTTTAAAAAAGAAAGGTCAAAAAGTGATTGTGCAATTTGATCTGTTTCAGAGACAAGCGGTGGTTTTGAAGAGGAGCTAAGGTTTGTGCTTTGAGTTGCGGCTGGAATAATTAATTGGACAGTCTTGCTCATGGGTGGGTAACACACGCCTATATCAGCACAGCCTTGAAAAGTGACCGTCAATGTCACCGTTTCCCCGGGGTTTAACTGATGAATAAGGCGCTGTTCTAGATTAAGCTCATGATAATAAACAATGGTGTCGCCAAACGTTTCGTCGTGCTTAGCTTTGCCCTTTGGAAAGTCAATGTTGACTAGCTGAACTGAGTTGGGCTGGTTGAGAGACACGCCGATTTTGTCTTGATACAAGTAATACCCATCGGCCACTTGCCAGCTTAATTGGACTGTATTTGAGTGAGAGATGTCAGCCCTAAAGCTAAAGGCTTTATCTGGCTCGAGCAACTCATCCGTTTGGGATTGGAAACCACCAAACAGTTCTTTTAGTGTGTTGACTGCCGTTGTTGAAACAGGTGTAGGCGGTTCAATAGCGAAGGCAACTTGTGCAGGGGGAAAGCAAAACCCTTCATCTGAACAACCGACATAATCTAGCAATAATTTAAATGGCTTATTTGTGCCTGAATAGGGCACAACAACATGTGCGGTGTTTCTAATGTTGTTTTTGTCATCTGACGTACTTTGAAATTCTGGCGTACTCAATGTCACGTCTGATGTAGCGCTTGAAAAACGAAGGTTGTTTTTGTTTAAGTAATAACCCTCATCAATGACTGCTTTTATAGAAATCGAGCTATCGGTTACGTCATTAGAAAAGTGAAAGTACTGAGCGCTATCAGCGATGGCCAGGTTGGCGACACAGGCAAGCGTTAATAAAAGAGGTCTAAGTAATTGAATTAACATGCGATAGTAAACGGATAAAGTGGGTTTGTTAACGAAAGTGTAATAAACATTATAGCGTATAGGTTATTGGCTTCGCACCAAATGGGCTTATATTATGTATCGGTTAAAAAAGAAGACCGCATAGGTGGCCACTTTCTTTCTGTTTATATCCTGTGTAAGCTGATTGTTATGAATCCATTTTCCTTCTTTCTTTTGTTGCTTATTGTTGTGCCCGTTGTGGAAATTTATTTTCTAATCCAAGTGGGTGGTGTTATTGGCGCTTTTTCAACCATTGTGCTAATCGTAATTACGGCGGTATTGGGTGCTTATTTATTTAGGCAACAGGGGTTGGCAACGTTTCAACGGGTACAGGCCACCATAGCAAGAGGTGAAATACCGGCCTTGGAAATGATTGAAGGATTGGTGCTTATGGTGAGCGGTGGACTGTTACTGACACCAGGGTTTTTTACAGATATCGTTGGTTTTCTTTGTTTAGTCCCTTTATTACGAGCCAAAATAGCGTTGTCAGTCATGAAAAACCAAGTGGGAGGCGCATCATCTTTTCAACAAGGTGGCTTTAAACAAGACCCTCATTCAGATGTTAGTGATGAAGATATCATTGAAGGCGAATTTAAGCGCGAAGATGATAAAAAACTCGAAAAATAGCGGACTGGTTTTATAAAACGACGTCAAACCCTTCAAAATTAGGGTGCCCTAAATATAACCCCTTTGTTTGCCCTGCTTGAGCATGTACTTGCTTGAAGGCATCAGAGTGAGTCCAATCGTCAAACGTGTTTTTGCTATCCCAAACCGTATGCGATGCGAACAAGGTGTGGTCTTCTTGTTCTGGCCCACGTAACAAATGAAACGTTTTGAACCCAGGCACGTCATTTAAACGAGACTCCCGTTTACGCCAAACATCTTCAAAGTCTTGTTCTTTACCTAAAGTCACTTTAAAGCGGTTCATGGCAATAAACATGGGCTAATCTCCTAATTGAATAATGGGTTTTTCTTGTATAAAGGATACATGACATACAAGCCAAATAGTGGCCCTATTGCCAAAAGTGACACGGCGAGTTGTAAGCTAAATAAATTCATTAATAACTCGAAAATATAAATACTAACTATAGTGAGTGTAAACCCTAAGCAAATAACCATTGTTACAGCGGAGCCAACAATCTCAGCAGGGGCTGTTCGTGCGTTTAAGGTTGAAAATTGTGGCGAGTCCCCCGGTACAGTTATGCCCCAAATTAACAGATAAATGAGAAACACGTCTGGACCAGCTAGAAACATGATTGGAAAGATCAAGCAACACAAGCCAGACGTTGTTAATTGCGAAAACGCGACGCGTGCACTGCCTAGTCTAAAAGACACTAATCCCCCCACGGCGCAACCGATACTGCCAGACGCAATAATAAAGAAACTCCATAAGGGAATGTTTAAATCAATGTTAGCTTGAGCGCTATAGGCGCTTAAAATGATCGGCACAAAGGCCCAAAAGGTATACAACTCCCACATATGTCCGAAATAGCCGGTAGAAGAAGCTCGAAAATCATTAGACTTAAAGATGTTTAATAACGATTTGCCTTCATGATTTGGCGTTCGCTTAGCGCTTGATTTTTCTGGAATGACAAAATAAACCAATGCGCCGCCCACCAACGCCAGTGTTGAAGAAGTGAAAATAACCGACTGCCAATTTAGCGCCAGATCTAAGCCGCTAATTAGGTGAGGGAAGGCCGTGCCAAACACTAACGCAGCGAGAATAAACCCCAAAGAGCGCCCCAAATTTTTTGGTGACCATAGGGCAGAAATTTTAACAGCAACAGGGTAAATGCCCGCTATAAAGAAACCCGTTAGGCAGCGCGATAGTATTAACGTTAAGTCACTAAGAGGCATCAATATAATAAGTGCGTTTGAAAGGCTCCCAAGAATACTAGAGATAAAAAACACCTGTCCAGCTGGGAATCGGTCAGAAATATTCAAGAGAGCAAACGTTAGTGTGCCAATAATAAACCCCAATTGAACGGCTGATGTAATATCAGATACGTTTAACGTGGAGTTGGGCATGGCAAGATTTAACTCATTTAAAATTGCATTACTTGAGAACCAAAGCGATGATCCAGCAAATGCAGAAAATACCAAAACAACGATGACAGTGGAGGGCCGCATAGTTAGTTAACGAATACCTGCTTGCCAAACACTGTCGAGTGGGTTGCGGCCGGAAGGACTCTCTTTTGCGCTGAGTTCGTCTGATAGCGTATTGGGCAGGTTTATTTTGCCCAACGCGAAGCCGCAAATAATGTCGTAGTCCTTTGGCGATATATTTAGTGTTGTATAAACGTTCGCGTAATCGATGCCGCCAATGCCGTGCGTGTGTAATTGGTGCATATTGGCTTGCAGCGTTAAACTCATCCACGCGGCGCCACAATCAAATTTTGCTTTATTGTTATCGTTGCCATTATGAGCAAAGGTTTTCTTTGAAAATATAAAACCAATCAAACCAGCATTTTTTGCCCAAACTTGATTCGACTCATTTAATAAGCCTAAAAAAGTTTCAAAGTCATTATCGTTAGATGAGGTGACAAAAAGCCACGGTTGTTCGTTAAAACAAGATGGAGACCAACGTGCAGCATCAAAAATGCTTTTGATAGTCTCTATAGGTATAGCGATTTTCTTAAATGCTCTTGGGGACCAGCGGTGGGAAAAAAGAGTGTCCACGCCGGCCGCAGCACTGCGAGAACTAAAGTCTGGATGCTGGCTCATTATAGTTACCTAGGTCGTTGATAGTTAAAGTAGGTTACGTAGGCTTTGTTGACTTGGCAAGCTCATAAATAGGCAAACAATACTTTTTTTAAAAAAAGTGTTGCGCCGCAATAGAAAGTCAGTATAATGCGCTGCAACATAACGAAATTTATTATTAAACTTAACCTAAAGGGATATACCATGTTAAACAATCTAGAATTATTATTAGCGCCTGCAAAAAAACTTGCTGAATTAAACAAAGTGCAAATCGAAAAAGCTGTTGCAACACAACAAGCTGCTGCAAAAGAATATGTTGCTTTAACTGAAGCTCGCATTAAAGCAGCTACAGCAATTAAAGACATTGCTGGCTTAAACACGTTTGTTAAAGAACAAGTTGAACTAGCAAAAAGCGGTTTTGAAAAAGTACAAGCTGACAGCAAAGTATTAGTTGAAGACGTTAAATCTTACAACGAAGAAGTTATCAAACTTGTTCAAGAAGGCAACGCTGTTGTTACTAAAGAAGTAAAAGCTACAGTAAAAAAAGCAGCTAAAAAAGCAGCTTAAGGCTTAGTTATTTAAAAAAACCGCCACCTAGTTTATTAGGTGGCGGTTTTTTTATGCCTGGTATTTATAAATAGAATGTTCGTTTTATAAAAGGTGGGCGAGGTGTAGATGCTCTGTGCGTAGTTCATTTCTAAATGAATTAATGTGCTCAGGGGTTCTTTCTGAACGCGGGGTAGTTATAGCAATATCATCGATAATAGTGCTAGGTGAATCTGATAAAAACAAGATTCGGTCGGCTAGCTGTATGGCCTCTTCTATATCATGAGTCACAAAAATAAGTGTTTTTGGTTGTGATTGCCATAACCTTAGAAGCAACTGTCGCGCTTTTCGAGCGGTTGGCTGATCAAGTGAAACGAAGGGCTCGTCCATCAGTAATAAATCACTATTAACGGAAAATGCGCGAGCCAATGCAACGCGTCTTTGCATGCCAAGAGACAAATGGTGAGGGTAGCTGTTCAAGCTATTTTTTAATCCCAGTTCGAGTAATAATTGTTCTATGGTGTCTGGCGATATGTCTGTTTCGTTAGCAAGCTGAATGTTTTCCAATACGTTACACCACGGCAATAATCGGGGCGTTTGAAAAACAAACGATGCATTAGGGGTGCCAATTTGCTCGTCTATTTGAATGTCACCTTCATAGTTATTATCAAGCCCACCAATAATGTTGAGTAATGTGGTTTTGCCACAGCCAGATGGCCCAACTAAGCAAATGAACTGGTCGCTTTGTTGTTCAAAGTGTAAGTTTTTTATGACATCGAACGAGTTTTCATCGCCGTGGTGTTGGTGCTGTTTAAGTTTGATATTGACGTTTAACTGGTTCATTTAAAATTACTTCCAGCGTTGTGATTGTTTATCAAGCGGCTTTAATATGGCGGTTTCGATGAGTTGAATGACAAAGATAAAAGACACGGTGTAAGCAAGAATGCTGGTGATGTCAAATAGCTGGAAGAACAGGTGAATTTGATAGCCCATGCCGTCGCTTCGGCCTAATAGTTCTACAACCAATACAATTTTCCATATTAACGCTAACCCCGTTCTGGCAGATGCCATTATATAGGGGTAGAGTTGGGGCATGATGACGTGACGAATGGTCTTCCATTTACCAAATCGATAGGCAACTGACATTTCTATCAGCTCTTCATCAAGGTTTCTTGCGCCTTCGCGAATGGTGACGATGACGTTAGGAAGTTTATTGACAACAACAGCAAAAATAGCGGCGGTTTCTATTAACCCAAACCAGATATAACACAAAATAATCGTAACTAGTGCAGGTATATTTAGCAGGATGATTAACCAGCTATCAAAAAATAAATTCATATGCTTATGGCGCCCAAGGGCTAAACCAATCGCAATGCCTAGGAGCATGGCTAAAAAGAAACTAATAGCTAATCTAAATAATGTGATGCCTAAATGATGTGGTAACTCTCCGCTATTAATGGCATCAATTAGAGTGGTAAAGACCAAAGCGGGTGATGGCAACACGGGAGAGGCTGCAATTGATGCAGTTAGTTGCCATATTAACAACAGTAACCCGAGAGATAGTGTTGAGTTAATGAAAGAAGACCGTGGCATGCTGTGGCTGATTGTTATGGCTGGTTGTCTTTAGTTGTTATCCCAAAAAATATCAGGGTCGAGTTGATGAACAGGGCCAATCAACTTTGTGCCACCTGTTTTCGCCAGTATAGCGTAAATGTCGGCGATTGCCTTCTTGTCTTGATCAGTGAAAGTTAGGACTCGTCCTTTGCAATAGCTTTCACGTAGCTGCTGTTGAGTACTCGGGTCGTTAGTTCGAGTTAAGGGTATAACCGCATTCCAATGACTATCCGAACTGCATAATAGTTCCCCGGCCTGGCGTGTTGCGGTTAATAAACCATTAACGGCATTAGTGTTGTTGAGTGCCCAGTTTTTTCTAAAAACATAGCCCAAAATGGGCACCCTTTGCTTAATGCCTAGTTGATGAATAATCTGATGTGTATTGATGATTTCTCTATAGCCTTTTGCCTTAAGGCGGGCACTGTAGTGCCAAAAATTAATAAGTGCTTCGAGCTCGTTTTGCTGGAGAATGTTATTAAGTAAAGGTGGGGCGCCAAATACTTTTTCCACGCTCGTGTTGAAATCAATGCCTTTAGTTAAGCCGTAAGCACGCAGCAACAACCAGCTTTTGTCGAGTGCGCCACCAGCAATACCAAGCCTTTTGCCAACAAGGTCATTTATAGAACGTATAGGCGAACTTTCTGGGACCATAATAGAGCCAGTGCTTGAGGAATAAGGAGCAAATAAATAATTAGAGGAATTGCCACGTTGACGGGCAACCCAAGTCCAGTCGGAAACAATAATATCGGATGCATTCGCTTGTAGAGATATTCTGCTTGCTTGAGTGCTAGCTAACGGCGTGACAATTAACTCAAAACCGTTTTTCTTATCAAGATTGTTTTTCTTAATCGTTTCTAGTGTCCAATTGACAGTGCCGAATTTCAAAACAGCGATATTGATTGGTGTAATGTTGTTATTAGCGTGCGCTAAGGATGCAACTAAACAAAGTGTGCTGAGAAGAAGTAATTGAATTTTATTGATGGGAGTCATAGTTTCAGTATTGAATAATATAGGTCAAAGCCTAAAAGGGCTTATCTTAAATGAAATAAAGCAAATGAGTGGGGCAAAACTACCAACATAAAAGTTTATAGAGGCAATATTAACAAACCATTAATAAAAAATTGACCAATAAATTTATTTTGAGTTAAGGTATTACATACGAAAAAGATATAGCTGTAAGTTATTAATACTAATGAGAATTATTTATTTTTGATAATGATTCTTAATAACTAAGTAACTTGCTGAAAAACTGAGAATTTATATTAAAAAAGGTATTAATTGTAAAAATGAGTGCGCTTCCATCCACAGTAAATACAAATAAGTTGATCGATAAGTTTGGTCGACAAGTGACATATGTGCGAATTTCTGTCACTGACAGATGCGATTTTCGCTGTGTTTATTGTATGAGTGAAGAAATGGAGTTTTTACCTCGTGAACAAGTGTTAACCTTAGAAGAAATTTCTACTTTATCGCGTGCATTTGTTGAAATGGGTGTCACTAAAATTCGCATTACCGGTGGTGAGCCTCTAGTAAGAAAAGACGTTGTTGGCCTTATGGCAGAAATTGCTCAGTTGGATGGATTGGAAGAGCTTGTTATTACGACAAACGGTTCACAACTTGTAAAGCTGGCAGAGCCGCTTAAAAAAGCAGGTGTTAAGCGAATCAATATTAGTTTAGATAGTTTAGATGCTGATAAATTTAAGAAGGTAACGCGAGTAGGTGACCTTGCTGTTGTCTTGCAAGGTATTCAAGCTGCTAAGAAGGCAGGCTTCGAAAAAATCAAATTAAACGCTGTGATTTTGAAGAACAGAAATCATGACGAAGTTAACGGTTTGGTTCAGTACGCAATGGAGCAAGGGCTTGATATTAGCTTTATTGAAGAAATGCCACTAGGCGCGATCGATAGCCATTCGCGTGAAGAAGCCTATTACTCCAGTGATGAGATTAAGCGTGATATTGAAACGCAATTTGATTTATTGCCTAGTACCAAAAACACAGGCGGCCCTGCACGTTATTACAGCGTCAATGGTTACGATAATTTGGTCGGATTTATTTCGCCGCACAGTCACAATTTTTGTGATACCTGCAACAGAGTTCGCGTAACAGCATCGGGCTTATTGTTGCTATGCTTAGGCCAAGAGCACTCTATGGATTTAAAGAGTATTTTACGAGCAAACCCTACAGATATTAATAAAGTAAAACAGGCTCTAATAAAGTCTATGGAGATCAAGCCTAAAGGGCATGATTTTGATATTACTGAACAACCTGTTATCTTTCGTCATATGAGCGTAACAGGTGGTTAAAGTTTTTTTGAACGTTTTAATAATAAATAGAACCCAGAGGAGGGTGTTATGCAGATGTCATTAGTAATAGATGCGAACAAATGTACAGCTTGTTTGCAGTGTGAAATGGCTTGTTCTTATGAAGGTGAAGGTGTATTCAACCCGACTAAGTCAAGAATTAAAATTTTTCCATTCCATGAAGAAGGTATTTTCGTACCTTATACATGTACTCAATGTGATGAAGCGTGGTGTATGCATGCTTGTCCTGTCGAGGCTATTGTTTTAAACAAAACAACGGGCGCAAAAGAAATTGTTAACGATTTATGCGTAGGTTGTAAAGTTTGTACGATTGCTTGCCCATTCGGCACAGTTAACTACAATGCAGACAGCGGTAAAGTGATCAAATGCGACCTTTGTGGCGGCGATCCTGAATGTGCAAAAGCATGCCCAACAGATGCAATTACCTACCAAGATGCAAATTGGACAGGCTACGACAAAATGAAAGATTACGCTGCGAAAGCAATGCCAGCGAAATAGCATCTTGTTCGTATAAAAAATAAAATTTGGAGATAGACTATGTCTTGGACAAAAAAAGTATTAAGAATTAATTTAACAGCAGGAACCTGTACCCCAGAACCATTAAATATGGAATGGGTTGAGCAGTTTCTTGGTCAACGTGGTTTGGCCACAAAATATCTAACGGAGGAGGTTCCACCTACAACGGACGCTCTTTCACCTGAAAATACAATGTATATGATCACGGGTCCTTTAACAGGCACCATGGCATCAACAGCGGGTCGTTATTCAGTTGTTACTAAAAGCCCTTTAACTGGCGCAGTCGCTTGTTCTAATTCAGGTGGTTTCTTTGGTAACGAAATGAAATGTGCAGGTTGGGATATGGTTATCCTAGAAGGGAAGTCACCTTCACCTGTTTACATCAGTATTAATGATGATAAAGCTGAAATTTTACCTGCCGACGAAATTTGGGGTAAATCAGTATGGGAAGCCGACGAATGGTTACATACGAAACATCAAGACCCACAGCTACGTGTAGCTGCGATTGGTGTTTCTGGTGAGAAAGGCGTGCTGTATTCTGCCATTATGAATGATTTGCATCGCGCGGCTGGCCGCTCTGGTGTTGGAACAGTGATGGGTTCTAAAAATGTAAAAGCCGTTGTTATTCGTGGTAGCAAAGGTGTTGATGTTCAAGATCCTAAAGCATTCTTTGAAGCAACAAATGCCGGTAAGAAAATTTTGGCTGAGAACCCTGTAACAGGCGAAGGTTTGCCTGCATTGGGTACACAAGTGTTAATGAACGTTATTAACGAAATGGGCGCAATGCCAACAAATAATTGGAAAGATTCAGTATTTGAAGGCGCATCAAAAATTTCTGGTGAAGCGATGCTTGAACCTCGTGATAGCGATGGCAAAGCGAACTTGACTCGAAATGGAGCTTGCTTTGCGTGCACAATTGCATGCCAACGTGTATCAACTATCGACCCAGAACATTTCAGTGTTCAAAATAGGGATGATTTGCATCCAAGTTATCACGCCAATTCTGGTGGCTTAGAATATGAAGCAGCTTGGGCATTAGGCAGTGACACAGGTGTTGATGACATTGATGCATTAACATATGCACAGTTTGTTTGTAACGAACAAGGGCTGGATCCAATTTCATTAGGCTCAACAATTGCTGCTGCGATGGAAATGTACGAAGAAGGATTTATCACTAAAGAAGACACAGGTGGTATTGAGCTTAACTTCGGGAATGCTGAAGCGATGATTAAATGTACTGAGTTGGTTGCTAATGCTGAAGGGTTTGGTGCTGAGCTAGGTCAAGGATCAGCTCGTTTTTGTGCTAAGCATGGGCATCCAGAACTTTCCATGACTGTTCGAGGTCAAGAGTTCCCAGCTTACGATCCACGTGGTATTCAAGGCATGGGTCTTGGTTTCGCTACGTCAAATCGTGGGGCATGCCACTTACGTGGATACACAGTGGCTTCAGAAGTGTTGGGTATTCCAATTAAAACTGATCCATTAGAAACAGAAGGCAAAGCAGGATTACAAATTGCCTTCCAAAATGCTACCGCTGCATTTGACTCTGCTGGTATTTGTATCTTTACATCATTCGCATGGTCACTTGAAGACGTAGCTCCTCAACTAAATGCTGCCTGTGAAGGTGAATGGACACCAGAACGTTTAGGCGAAATTGGTGAGCGTATTTGGAACCTTGAGCGTTTATATAATGACGCGGCTGGCCAAGGTGCTTCGGCGGATAAATTGCCACCAAGGTTAACCGAAGAAGCTGTTAAAACAGGTCCTGCGGCAGGTAAGGTTAATGGGTTGGCAACTATGCTTCCTGAATACTATGCTGAGCGTGGCTGGTCACCTGAAGGTGATGTTACAGCTGATACTAAAGCGCGTTTAGGGCTTTAATAGACAGATTGTAATATTGAACTGAATAAGGGCGAGTCGTTTTCGATTCGCCCTTTTTTCGTGATTTAACAATGTTGTTATTTACTATTAGTCACTTAGGGGAAGGTTTATGAAGCATGTCATTATTGGTGCTGGCCCATCGGGTATTGTCGCCGCAGAACATATACGAAAATTTGATAAATCAGCAACAATCGTAATTATTGGTGATGAACCGGAAGCGCCTTATTCAAGAATGGCTATACCCTATCACTTAATTGGGAATATTGAAGAAAAGGGAACATACCTTCGGCATAAACCCAATCATTTTAATGATTTAGATATCCAATTAATTAATGCTCGAGTGGATAAAATAGACTCGGTAGATAAAAGTCTTCAACTAAGCACAGGTGTTACTGAGTCATACGACAAATTATTGATTGCATCAGGTTCTAGGCCAGTTTCCCCACCGATTCCAGGCATAGGCGAACCAGGTGTTCATTCATGCTGGACGCTTGAAGATGCACGAGCTATTGCAGCTCTTGCGAAACCGGGTGCAAAAGTTATTCAAATTGGCGCAGGCTTTATTGCGTGTATTATTTTAGAAGCACTTGCGCGACGAGATGTGGACTTAACAGTCGTTGAAATGGAAGATCGTATGGTGCCGCGTATGATGGATAGTATTGCGGGTAATATGATTAAAGATTGGTGTCTACATAAGAACATTGATGTGTTCACCAATGGTCAAGTAACTGAGATACAGGAAGCGGCTGGTGAGCATACATTTAAGGTCAGTGTTAAAACGCCAGATGGGGTAACTCAGCTGGATGCTGATTTAGTTATTACTGCCACTGGTGTTCGACCTTGTGCAGATTTCTTAGAAGGCTCTGGCATTACAGTAGATGACGGTATTATTGTTGATAAAAACATGCAAACTAACGTGTCTGATATCTATGCGTCGGGCGATGTTGCGCAAGGTAAGGATTTTTGCACAGGTGAATATGCGGTACAGGCTATTCAGCCAACTGCAACTGAACATGGCCTTATAGCAGCGCAAAATATGGTTGGCCTAGAAGGCGCGGAGTGTGGTGGTACAATTAATATGAACGTATTGGATACTATGGGGCTAATATCGTGTTCTTTTGGCTTGTGGCAAGGCGTTGAAGGTGGTGAAAGTTGCCAGCTAGTCGAAAAAGACAAATGGCGTTATTTGAATTTACAGTTTGATGATGATGTGTTGATTGGTGCGACAGGTATTGGATATACACAACACGTTGGAATAATGAGAGGTTTAATTCAGTCAGAGATACCTTTGGGTAAGTGGAAGAATAAATTGTTAGAAAACCCACTTCAGCTAATGGAAGCTTACTTAGCTTGCACACAATCAGCAGCGATACAATAATGAGTAAAATGACAGTGAAACTGTTTGCAGGGTTGATGGATTACCTGCCAGTAAAGAGTACAAAAGCACATGGTTTTGATTACCCAATTACAGATGCAACAACGGTTGGGTATTTAATCGATGATTTGAAATTACCGCGTAATGTTATTCATATTGTGTTGTTAAACGGTGTGTATTTGGACGCTGAAACGCGAGATGATGTTATTTTAAAAGAAGATGATATTCTTGGGTTTTGGCCAGCAGTGGCAGGCGGTTAATGAAGTTATTTAAAGATAAATCCTTTTCTTTAGAAATGGGTTTTTCTCGCAAAGAGTTTATTGCATTGTTGGATAGCCAGAATAAATTAGTTTTTCACCGCGATGGTAATGTTATTACGTTTATCGTTTCTGAACAGCAGGCAATAGTAACGCTTGGTGAGGAAGATGTTAGGCGTATCGGCTCTGCAATATTGCCAAAACTAGACGTAGATTTTAATTGTTCTAAAATGAGTAGTGATAAACAAGAGCAATTTATGAAAATATTCATGCTAAAGTTTCACCGCGGAGGTGGTTAAATGATGATTGATTTACCAGATAAAACCTCGATTGAAATGGGTTTTTCACGGTTAGAATTTAATACGTTGTTGCATGCGCAAACTGCCATGAGTTTTACTGCGGATGGTGATGAAGTTGTTTTTTTTTATGCTGGTGGAGAAATAAAAGTTTGTCTAGGTGAAGATGATTTCCGGCGCATAGCTTCTTGGAAAATACCAAAAATGAAGGTAGATTTAGATTTTACGAACTTAGCTGACGTAAGTCGACGCCCGTTTATGAAGGTTCTTCTTAAAACTTTCTTAAAAGGCGGCGGTTAATCAGTACCGTATTGCTCTCTATATTTCAAAATAGCGGTTAAGTATTTCTCATTTCCAGATTGCTCAAGGTAGCCGATAATATCTTTAAGGCAAATAATTGATGCGACGTTAAAACCATAATTTTTTTGGATGTCATCGATAGCCGATGTTTCCCCAAGGCCTTTTTCTTGACGGTTTAATGATATAAGTACACCGGCAGTCGTTGCGCCTGATTGATTTATAATATCAACAGATTCACGAACAGATGTACCTGCGCTGATAACATCATCAACGATGATTGCTTTACCTTTTAAATCAGAACCAACTAATAAGCCACCTTCACCGTGGTCTTTAACTTCTTTACGATTAAAAACATAGGGGATGTCTCGGCCAGACACTTCCGAAAGGCCAATAGATACAGCGCAAACGAGAGGGATGCCCTTGTAGGCGGGACCATAAAGAATATCGCATTCAATACCAGAATCAGCTAGTGCATAAGCATAAAAATGACCTAATTTACGAAGTTTTTCTCCGGTGTTAAATAGGCCTGTATTAAAAAAATAGGGGCTGATGCGTCCAGATTTAAGCGTGAATTTGCCAAATTTTAAAACATCACATTCTAGGGCGAATTCAATAAAGTCTTGTTTGTAGTTATTCATAATCAAAATTGAAAAATAAGTTGAGTGTATTTTACACAAATGAGCCGTAAGGCTCAGCTTTACTCGGTGTCGGTTTTTGTAGTTAGGTAGTACTCTTGATTGCTCTGGTCAACATCAATAGATAACTCGATTGGCCTGCAACAAACACTGCAATCTTCAATCGTCGTTTGGCTTCCTTGGGACGTATCAATAAAACTGTCTATTTGTTCGCCGCAATAAGGGCAAGCATATGTTTTTTCAATGATGAGCTCATTCATGCTGTGGGTAAAAAGTGTTCCAAGGTATTATTCAAAAAATTCCAACCTTGCTCAGTACAGCTGTAAATTGAATTATTTAGTTTCAATAACTGTTTATCCATCAATGTTGTGAGGGTAGGCTCAATAGTAGATGAGTGTAGCTGCGTACGTTGAGTGAATTGTTGCAAAGTAAAACCTGATTTTAATCGAAGTGCATTCATCATAAATTCAAACGGTAACTCAGCTTTAATCACGGTGTTTTCACCGCCTATACATTCGGGGGTGCCCGCCGTTTGCATATACTCGCGCGGTTGTTTCTTTTTCCAGTAGCGAGAAACTTCTCCGTTATTATCCGTCAACTTACCATGCGCACCTGCGCCGATGCCAATATAGTCACCGAATTGCCAATAGTTAACGTTATGTTGTGACTGCTGTTGCTTTGCTGCGTAAGCAGATACTTCATATTGGCTAAGTTGATTGGCGATTTGTTTTTGGCATTCAGTCTGCATGTCCCAAATTTGTTCATCAATGGGCAGTATGGGAGGGTGTGCGTAAAACAAGGTGTTTTTTTCTAGAGTTAATTGGTAATGGGATAGGTGACCTGTTTGGTAGCTTAACGCGCGTTCTACATCTTGAACTGCTTGTTCAACGGTTTGTTCGGGGAGGCCAAACATCAAATCTAAATTAATTCGTTCAAAACCAGCATCTTGTGCCATTTTGATGGCTCGGTGTGCTTGATCTGAGTCATGAATACGGCCTAGTATTTTTAAATGGGGGTCATTAAAACTTTGTATGCCGATGGAGAGTCTGTTGATGCCTGTTTGGCGGAAGGCTGAAAATTTTTCTGCTTCGAAAGTACCGGGGTTTGCTTCTAAAGTGGTTTCGATATCACCAGTTTTGTTTAATTGCTGATCAACTTGTGAAAGGATTTTACCGAGACTTTTTGCTGAAAATAAACTGGGCGTGCCACCACCAATAAAAATACTTTTGAGGGTTCTACCTTTAACGTTAGGTGCTTCAGTTTTTAAATCACGAATCAGTGCGTCAACATAGGCTTCTTCATTGTAATCATCACGTTTTTCGTGAGAGTTGAAATCGCAATACGGGCACTTTTTAACGCACCAAGGGATGTGAATATAGAGGCTGTAGTGGGTATCGGTTTGGGTCATGCGTTATTAGCAAAATAATCACTGATTTGAGGCATCAGTAATTGTAATGCCTGAGCGCGGTGACTAATTGAATTTTTGGTTGTTGCAGGCAACTCTGCGGATGTGCAATGGTGTTCTGGTACGTAAAAAACAGGGTCGTACCCAAAGCCATTGTTGCCTGATTTTTGAAACGTAATATTGCCTTCCCATGCGCCATGTCCAATCAGTGGGGATGGGTCGTTTTCATGTGCCATAAAAACCATTACGCAGTGGAATCGAGCGGTGCGTAATCCTTCAGGTGTATCTATTAAGGCTTGTAGTAATTTGTTCGTGTTATGTTGGTCGTTAGATGGCAACCCTGCATAGCGAGCAGAATAAACACCGGGCTTACCCTGAAGGGCATCAACTTCTAAGCCGGAATCGTCGGCAATAGTGGGTAGCTTCGAAATAGCAGAGGCATGCCTTGCTTTGATAATGGCGTTCTCAATAAAGGTGGTGCCGGTTTCATCAACCTCGGACACGTTAAAGTGCGATTGCGATATAACCTCAATTGCTTGCTGTTTGAGAATATCTTGTATTTCAGCTATTTTCCCTTTATTACCGCTGGCGAGAACAATGCGTTGGTTCATACAGCCAAGGCATCTCGCTGATGTTGCATTAATTCACTGATGCCTGATGCAGCGAGATTTAGCATTTCATCGAGTTCTTCACGGCGGAAAGCGTGGCCTTCAGCAGTACCTTGAACTTCAATAAATGCGCCTGCTTCATTCATTACAACATTCATGTCAGTTTCAGCTTCTGAGTCTTCTGGGTAATCCAAATCGAGAACAGGGGCACCGTTATAGATGCCGACAGAAACGGCAGCAATTTGGCCGTGTATCGGGTTCTTTTTAATTTTTTTGTCAGCCAGTAGTTTTTCAACAGCGAGTGATAATGCAATAAAACTACCCGTTATGGAAGCCGTACGAGTTCCACCATCAGCCTGCAAAACATCGCAATCGACTGTAATTGTGTAACCGTCCAATGCGTTTAAATCGACGGCAGCGCGTAGTGAGCGGCCTATTAAGCGTTGAATTTCTTGTGTGCGACCACTTTGTTTACCACGAGCCGCTTCACGTCCCATGCGTGTGTGAGTTGATCTTGGTAGCATGCCGTATTCGGCCGTTACCCAACCTTGTTCTTTACCCTTTAGAAAACGAGGTACGCGGCTTTCAACAGATGCAGTACAAAGTACTTGAGTGTCACCACAAGCGATTAGAACGGAGCCTTCAGCGTGGATAGTGAAATTGGTTGTAATGTTAATGTCGCGTAGTTGATCTGTTTTGCGTCCGCTGGGTCTCATGAGGTGTCCTAGATTAAATAAGGTTACGAAGAAAGGGAACGCTATTCCAAGAAGGTTTAGCATGGCCTAGGTTGTTAGTAACCTCCATTATAAGGTAATAGAGACAGTGTGGTGACAGTGAAGTGCGCTAAGTTGTTAGCAGGCGCCTAGTTTCTTTATAGGTAATGAAGCGCACGCATTAAATCTTCCATTGATTGGGGCCGCTTACCTGGGTCGATCTGCATGGCCCAATCAATGGCGTGGAGTATTCGATGCTCAATGTTCTTTTTATGAATTTTAAATGCGGGCTTGAGTGACACGATGGCATCACCGTCTGTGGACATAGGTGGTATTGATTTATCTAAACAGGCGCGCATGGTAGCGCCAATCGCATAAATGTCACTCCAAGGGCCTACAGTGGTTTGTTTGTGATGTTGTTCTGGCGCTGCAAAACCTTTTGTCATGCTATGGGCTACTGAAGGAAGTTCTTTTTTGAAGGGCAGAGCAGAACCAAAGTCTAAAATGAGTGGGTTATTTTGCGGTCTTAATAATATATTATCGGGCTTTATATCTAGGTGTAAAAGGTTCCTGTTATGCATGTTTTTAATGCATCGCATAATAGGTGGGAAAACATCCAGTAAAAACTCGGATGTAACGTTTAAATTAGGTTCTTTGATGGTTTTTGCTAAGGTCATGCCGTAGTCGTAGCTCATCACAAGGTATGCAGTGTCATTGGCGAGGAAAAAGTTCAACACATGAACAATGTTTGGATGCTTAATGGTCGTTAATAGTTTCGCTTCATCTAAAAAGTATTGACGACCTTTTTTAAACAACTTGGCTGAATCGCCATTGATAGCAGATACTTTATCGCCTACTCGGTGTGTAAATTTAGCGGGCATGTATTCTTTAATGGCGACTTGGTGTTGGTCATTAATTTGCCGGGCTAAATAGACATTGCTAAACCCACCTTTCGCGATGGTTCTTTCAATATAATATTGATCTACAATGGTGCCAGATGGCAACGGTTCGCAGTCATCAGCGTTATTAAGCTGGGCAATGGTATTATTGTTTTTATTAAACAGGGTATGAATCCTCGTGAAAACAGCCTAAGATTTGTCGATTAAAGGAAGTATAGGTAATTAAATGATTAGAAGTATGACGGCCTTCGCAAGTTGCGAAGAGAATATTGGAGATTACACGCTTATTTGGGAAATTCGAACGGTAAACCATCGGTATTTAGATGTGTCACCACGGTTGCCAGATGTTTTTCGCTCTATTGAGCCAGACGTAAGAGAGGCTGTTGGTCGAAAGTTGAAGCGTGGCAAAGTTGATTGTAATTTTTTCTACCGTAAAGAAAAGCAAGCTGAGCAGCCTATTCAAGTAAACGAAGCGCGCATGAGTGAGCTGCTTAAAACGACGTTACGCATCGAACAGGGTATGGACAAGTTTCAGGCATTGTCTGCTTTAGATGTTTTACGTTGGCCTGGGGTGCAAGCAGATGTAAAAGAAGATATGGAACCGATACATGCTCAAGCATTGGTTTTATTAGAAAGTGCCTTGGAACAATTGGTGGAATCGCGTGAGCGAGAAGGTAGCCAAATTACTTCAATGATTGAAACGCGCTGCGAACAAATTATTCAGCAAGTTGCTCTTGCTAAACAACGGCTTCCTGAACTAAAAATATTATTACGAGATAGGCTTGAGAAAAAGCTAACTGATTTGTTAGACAATGTTGATCAAACGCGTCTTGAACAAGAGCTTGTTTTTTACATCCAAAAAATGGACGTTGAAGAAGAGGTTGATCGGCTAGAGGCGCATATTATAGAGGTAAGGCGGATATTAACGCAGCAAGAACCAGTGGGTAGGCGGTTAGACTTTTTAATGCAAGAGCTTAATCGCGAAGCTAATACGTTGGGTTCTAAATCGGTTGATATTCAAACGACAAATATTTCTGTCGAACTGAAAGTATTAATTGAGCAAATGCGCGAGCAGATTCAAAACATAGAATAAGACGGGTATTACGTGTTGGCAAAAGGACAATTATTTATCATTTCTGCACCGTCTGGTGCGGGGAAAACAAGTTTAGTAAAAGCGTTATTGGATTTGTTACCGGGGTTAGAGGTGTCTGTTTCATTTACAACCAGGCCAAAGCGGCCTAGTGAACAGGCAGGCATTGATTATAATTATGTGCCTATAGAACATTTTCAAACCATGGTGAAAGAGGGTGAGCTATTAGAACATGCTGAAGTGTTTGGTAATTATTATGGGACGTCAGCCAAGCTCGTTGAGGAACAATTATTGACAGGTACGGATGTCATTCTAGAAATTGATTGGCAAGGCGCGCAACAAGTGCGAAAACTCGTGTCAGATTGTGTATCCATATTTATCTTGCCACCGTCTAAAGAAGTGCTCGAAAAAAGATTAAAGGGGCGTGGCCAAGATGCAGATAATGTCATTGCTAGACGAATGCAAGAGGCAGTGGCCGAAATGTCTCATTATGTAGAGTTTGATTATTTGGTGGTCAACGATGATTTTGGTATGGCTTTAAATGACTTAAGTAGTTTGGTGAAATCTCAACGTTTAAAAGTAGGCAGAGCTTCGGAGGGTTTATCGGTAATTATGGACTTAGGTGAAGGCACGTAAAAAACATTAAAAAATCTGTAAAAGCGCAATAAAACTATGCACTTGGCTATTAATTCAGTTAAAATGTGTACCGCTACATTCTATACTGGTTTTTGTAAGATCTGCTCTTGTTAATTTCCTTGTAAGATTTGTAACATTTTTTAAATTAAATATTATTGAGGTAATTATCATGGCAACAGGAACCGTTAAGTGGTTTAACGAATCAAAAGGCTTCGGCTTTATCACTCCAGAAGATGGCAGCAAAGATGTATTCGTACATTTCTCAGCTATCGCTAGCGAAGGTTTTCGTACTTTAAACGAAGGTCAGCAAGTGAACTTCGACGTAGAAAATGGCCCGAAAGGACCACAAGCTGTTAACGTTACAGCTTAAGTTTCTATACGTACTTAAAAAAACCTCGCTAATAGCGAGGTTTTTTTTTGCATGTAAATAATAGTGAAAAAAGTGCCCCCGTTCTTTTCGTTAAGATTGTTAAACTACGGCAAATGAAATATTGGAATAGTTAAATGGATAGTGAGATTATTCAACAGGTCAATGATGCGTTATTGCCCAGTGCTTTTATTATATTAATGGGCGTTATGCTGCGCCGGTGGCAACCTGCTGGCTTAACGTTGTCTGATACTCGTCGTGTTATCAGTACCTTAGTGCTGAATTTGTTTTATCCGGCGCTCATTTTTGCAGTCATCCCCCATGTAACGTTAAGTGGTGATATTTTTAGCGCGCCACTCATCTCAAATATAGGCGTGGCGTCAGGTATGTTGGTGTGTTGGCTAATGTATCCGTGGCTTAAGAGAAAGGGCTGGGGAAAGCCCGAATTAGGCGCACTAATGCTGGTGTGTGGCTTAGGCAATATTATTTCATTGGGTGTTCCCTTATTGCAGGCTATTCAGGGTGAAGAGTCGGTTAAGTTTGCTATTTACATTGATATTATGTCCATTACACCGATGTTATGGTTGGTAGGGTTATGGCTGGCGATAGAGTGGGGGGATAACGATGAACCACGACAAACGCCGATGCGCTTTGTTCGGTCGTTGTTTAGCCTGCCACCAATTTGGGCATTTGTTGGCGCCATTTTATTGAATATCTATGATGTTAACTTACCAGAATTCGTTCAAAAGGCAGCTCTGATGTTAGGCAATGTTACGATGTCTGGTATGTTGCTAGTTGTGGGTATGTCTTTGTCGTTAAAAAGCTTAAACAGCCACAAGGCCATCGCATTAGTAGCATCAGGTATTAAGCTGGTTTTTGTGCCGGCCGTTGTGTATATGGCAGCGAGTTATGGTTTAAGAGATGCCGAGACAATTCAGGCAACAGTGCTTATAGCAGCAACACCATCGATGATGGCGACAATGATTTTAAGTGAACGTTATGGGCTTAATACTGAATTGTTATCAACGGTGTTGGTAACGAGCACCGCATTATTCTTCCTAACCCTGCCTATTTGGTTGGCTTTAATGCCTTATTGATTGTGCCTTAATTTGTTAACTAACGCCTCTTTAATAATAAAATCTTTATAGTCAGTCGTTGTGTCAATAAACTTAAAGCCGGTGGTGTACTCTTTTTTTGATGATTTTAGACTAGACGTTGCGTTCTCGGAATAAATAACTTTTGCCGAAAAATTGAACGGCTGTTCTGATGTGGCAAAGTGCAAATTTAAATCGATAATAGCACCTTTTTTATACGCGCTAGCGCTAATAATACTCGTACCTTTGACGCTGCAATCCGCTAAAGCCACTTGATGTTCTTTTTTTAAACCCAACATATTCCTCTTAAAAACAACAGCATGGGCTTTCTTTGGTTGGTATCGTGTTGATGCACGTGTTTTGGTTTGCGTCGAGTGGTCTTTGTTTAGTAAACGATTTTTTCTTGAGTTGTATGCTTGCTGTTCATCTTCAACTAATTCTAAAAAATCACTTTTAAGGTGTATCTCTTCAGTGACCTTTGTGTTGCGTTTAGCATTTACAACTTGATCCACATTCATGTGAAGTGGTTTAGTCGGTGGGTTGGCTTTGATATGGTCAACACTATCGACAATATAGGGTTTAAGTCCACTAGCCTGAGTGCGCGTTTGTTTTTTGTTTATTGGTTTCATATATAAATTGTTCGCAATAAGGGTTCTTGAATATATGTGTATTATAGTTGTTTTTTTAACTATTTTAGCTTTCTAAGCTGAATGGTAGGTGACTAAGCGCATTACAGCTCACCAAAACACAAATATTTCATCTCCATAAAGTCATCAATACCGTATTTAGACCCTTCTCGACCAATGCCGGATTCTTTTACACCTCCAAACGGTGCAACTTCAGTTGATACGATACCACTGTTAATACCAACGATTCCTACTTCCAATGCTTCGGCGGTTTGCCAAATACGTTTTATGTTTTGTGAATAGAAATATGCAGCTAGGCCAAACGGTGTATCGTTAGCTTGTTCTACTGCTTCTTTGTCGCTATTAAATCGGTACAGAGGAGCAACGGGGCCAAACGTTTCTTCATGGCTAATGTTCATACTCATGGTGACGTTGCTTAACACGGTGGGTTGAAAAAACAGCCCGCCAAGCGCGTGTGGTCTACCACCGGTAACAATGCTCGCACCTTTGTTGACGGCATCATAAATATGCTCTTCTACCTTTTTAACAGCGTTATGATTAATTAAAGGGCCTTGTTGTGCATCAGGATTTAGACCGTCTGAAACAGTTAAAGCGGATACTTTAGTCGCTAGCTTTGATGAAAATTCATCATAAACGGTATTTTGAACAAAGATTCGATTGGCACATACACATGTTTGTCCGGTATTCCTAAACTTACTGGCCATTGCACCCTCAACAGCTGCATCAATATCGGCATCATCAAAGACTATAAAGGGCGCGTTGCCGCCTAATTCTAAGCTAACTTTTTTGACGGTATCAGCACATTGGCGCATGAGTATTTTTCCAACGGCAGTCGAACCCGTAAATGTCAGTTTGCGGACAATAGGGTTGGAGGTGAGCTCGTTACCAATAATGCGCGCATCACCTGTTACAACGTTCAATACACCGTCTGGGATCCCCGCTTGTTGACCTAATGCAGCTAAGGCAAGTGCTGAAAAAGGTGTTTCTGATGCCGGTTTAATTATCACAGGGCAACCAGCAGCCAGCGCAGGTGCACATTTTCGAGTAATCATGGCATTAGGGAAATTCCAAGGCGTAATGGCAGCGACAACTCCAATGGGTTGTTTGATGACAACAATTCGTTTCTCTTGGCTAGGCGCTGGGATGGTGTCGCCATAAACACGTTTGGCTTCTTCAGCAAACCATTCCACGAAACTTGCGCCATATAAAATTTCCCCACGCGCTTCACCGATGGGTTTGCCTTGCTCTAATGTCATGATGGTAGCGAGGTCATCTTGGTTCTCAATAATTAATTCGTACCATTTTCTAATAATGGCAGAACGGTCTTTGGCGGCAATATTTCGCCAACTCTCCCATGCATTATTTGCCGATATAATGGCTAGCCTTGTTTGTTCTGCTGTTAGCATTGGTACAGAGCCTAAAACGGATTGTGTGGACGGGTTAATGACCCCCAAGCTTTTTCCATCGGCGCTATTAATCCATTGACCATTAATAAACGCTTGTTGTTTGAAAAGTTTTTTATTTTTAATATGCATAAA
>OJBT01000008.1_pt1 | contig 109327 bp, 106 predicted proteins | sample 1591101 | NCBI WGS metagenome assembly OJBT01 (sample SAMN05416773, study PRJEB24817) | seawater metagenome | isolation source: Sea water | place: Canada:Atlantic | collected 2013-11
ATGTGTATAAGAGACAGGTTGTTACCCCGCAGCCCAATAAGCAGACTTTATCTAACGGCGCGGCTTTGTTGATTTTTGCGAGAGATATTTCGGGTAATACGGTGTATTCGGCAAAAGAAGACGTGCCCATATAGTGATATATAGGTTTGCCATTTTTGGAAAAACGTGACGTGCCATCCGGCATAACGCCTTTGCCTTGGGTTGCGCGAATTGCTTGGCATAAGTTTGTTTTACCAGATAGGCAAAATTTACATTTTCCACATTCTGGCGTGTATAGCGGGATAACATGGTCGCCAACTTGCACAGAAGTAACGCCGGGGCCAATTTCTTCTACTACTGCACCTGCTTCGTGTCCTAAAACGGCGGGGAAAATACCTTCAGGATCATCACCAGATAAGGTAAAGGCATCGGTATGGCAAACGCCGGTAGCGATGTTGCGAATTAATACTTCGCCTTGTTTTGGGCCATCTAAATCAATCGTTTCGATTGAAAGAGGTGCGCCTGCTTCCCATGCAACGGCTGCAATAGTTTTCATTTGTTTTCCTTGATATTATTGTTGAGTATCGCCAACAGGTGCAGCAAAACCATCAGAGATGAGTTCGTCCACATTGGAGCCTGTTAGGCTGTTTAAAAAGGCGAGTAAATCGCTTTGTTCATTAGTTGTAAGATTAAGTGGTTTGATAAGCGGGTCTAAGTCTTCATTTGGAACGCCGCCTTGGTTGTAAAACTCGATGACTTCTTTTAACGTTTTAAATGCACCATCGTGCATATAAGGCGCCGTTAAGCTAATGTTCCTAAGCGTCGGGGTTTTATATTTCCAGCGGTCAGCTGGGTTTTCGGTTATTTCGTACAAGCCAACGTCGTTCGGTTTTTTTTCTGAAACGGAATCAAATAAATCTGATTCGATTTCTATGGTTTGACCGGGGGCAATGGTGATCATTTGTTTAGCAGGGCGAGGTTGCGTGGAAACACGAAACCCATGCCCCGTGTTGTGTAACAGATTATTGGTAAACAAGGCGTGGTCTTTTTTGACTGTGTGACAGGCAATACAGTTTGCTTTGCCTGAAAATAATTTAAAGCCATTTTTTACTTTAGCGCTAACCGCTTGTTCGTTCTGGCCGAAATACCATTGGTCAAACGGGCTATTGGCTGAATTTAAACTGCGTTGGTATGTCGCTAAGGCCATGCCAATGGTTTCCATATTAAGGGGCTTGCCGAAAACACGTTCAAATAAACCGTTGTAATCCTCTAACGCACGTATTTTTCGTAACACGATGCCGGGTGATGGGTTGCCCATTTCATTATGGGCTAATAACGGCCCCCATACTTGCTGCTCAAGGTTGTCTTCTCGCCCGTCATGGAATAATTTTTCCGCATAAGCGATGTTGTATAACGTTGGGTTGTTACGACGCCCAGATCGGCCCTCAAGCCCTACGGATGTAGCTAGTTCGTTATGTGTAAAGCCTTGCTCTGGCACATGGCACATGGCGCAAGAAAATGTGTTGTTTAATGAGAGTCTGCGGTCATAGAAAAGTTTTCGGCCGAGGTCAATTTTTTCAACTGTAATAGGATTATGGGTAGGGATGGGGACAGCGGGCAAGCCAAGTGGTGGCTGTTTTATTAATGCCATCAAGTCGGCTTTTTTGCCAATACGAGTCGTTAACGCTTTGCTGTTGGTTTTATAGTCTTTAGTTTCATAGCCTGTTTTGTCATCACCAGCGCCATGTAGTTGAGGTGTAACAGGAATGTTACCTTTTTCGGCATAACTGGCCGAGCTTAATAACGCTATAAACAGGAAATAAAAGAGTTTGTTTTGCATAATAAATTGTAACAAAGCCTACACGGGCAAATTTTGTTATTAAGTATTATTCCAACGTGAGCGTTTTAACGTCATTAATTAAAATATCGGGGTGTAAAAATCCAACACTGTATATTTTTCTAATTTTTTTGTTGGTATCAATTAGATAAACGCGCAGTGTGTGTGAAAAGGTGCCGGTTGATTGCCCTTCGTCATCATATTCTAGTTGTATACTTTGATTGTAACCTTCAAGAATGGGCTGTAATTCGTGTTGCGATTGGGTTGTTAAAAAACGCCAATCGGTTTGTTCCGTTTCTAATGATTTGGCATAGTCTGCCATAACGTCAGGTGTGTCGTGTTTTGGGTTAAAGCTCAGAGTGATAAGGCGTAAATCATCTTTAAGGCCCGCTTTAGACAGGCGCCGTTTTATTTTGTGAAATACAGCGGTTGATAAAGGGCAGCCATTAACATCGTTACATGTTGCATAGATAAAGCTCAACAGAACTACTTTATCGCCCATTAAATCAAATAAGTTTTGTGGTGTACCTGCACTGTTAATAACTTTTCCATTAGTTGCTTCGCCATAAATTGGTTGGCTATAGGTACCTGCTTCTGGCGCTTCAAATGTTAGAGGCCCATATCCGGGCGCCAGTAAAACAGGTTGTTTGCTTTCAGAACTATCAGCCTGTATTAACGTTGTAAAAAAACAAAGCATTAGAATAATTAATTTCAACATAAGGGTACCAAAGTTTAATAAAAAAATGGGGCCGCCGAGGCGGCCCCAAATGAATAGACTCGAACAATGAGCTTATTCAGGGGAGGGTGTTATTTTGAAAGAGATGCAATTATTTTTTCAGCACTTTGTGTTGGTGCTTTGCCATAAAGAGCATTTGATCCAAAACGCATTTGGTGTGGGAAACCTAAGCCAAGTTTGACGAAGTCAAGCTGGAAAGTTGGTGTTAATTTTTTACCATCCCAATCAAATGCACGAATGTACTGGTCTTGGCTTTCGCCTTTCTTGTCCCAGTTCGCTAGTAACGATGAAGAATAGTAAAGACGTTTTCCATCCCAGCTTGAAGAAATCATGTTGATTTGCTCACCAATTTTTTGTTCAAACACTTGTTTCGCAGCGTGTGGGTTTGAAATATCAAACTGACGTGTTTTGCCATCCATAAAGGTGTTAACCCATAATGTTTGGTCATCACTTGAGATTGAAATATCAACAGGTAAAGGGATTTTTGATGCATCACCAATGTCACCTACAATCTTTGCTTGCCATTCGTTTTGGTCGTCTTCATAAATTAACCAAAGCTTAGAAGTAAGCGCTGTTGTAGTGAAGCAATAGTTGTTGGAAGCACCCCATGCACAACGAATTTCAAGTGGCGCACCTGGTACGTCTAGAACTTTCTTAGGTTGTCTTGTATGTAAGTCCCAAATCACAACAGTGTTACCAAAGCGTTTCATCGCTTCTGCGTCACCGACAAGTTTACCAAAGTCCATCATGTAGTTATTCCAGCCAGTAAATGATGAAGTAACCATCATGTTACGACGTGGTAATACACGAACGTCATAGCCATAACCATCAGCAAATTTACCAGATTTTTTTGCACCATTTAGATCGCCATCGGTTGGCATCCAGTGTGTTGCAACGAAATCACCAGCATTTGTGTATTCAACCAATGCTGTACGGCCGCCGTTATCTTTATTGTTAGATAAACCACTCACCATCATGGTGCCAGGCATAGCGTAGGTTGTGTGTGGCCCAACAACGCCGCCACTGTCTGCTACAAAGTTATTAATTGTTTTGTGTAACGTTGGTTTTGATGGGTTTGTATGGACATCAAAAATGAAGATTTTATTGGTATCTAAACCGCCAGCCCAAAGGTATTTACGGTCATCTGTAAAGCCAGAGTGATGCGCTTCGTTTCTTCCGCCAACAGAAATGCTGTTGATGACTTTACCGTATTGCTTGTCTTTAGGGTTGGCAGCTACGGTGACTAATTTGTCTTGTTCGTCACCAACGCCAACAGCGCCGAGCGTCCAAACGTAGACGTAATCTTCTTGACCGACAATTTTTGCCATGTAAGGAGACATGCAAGTTTCATCAGCAATCGCTTGTTGTGGCAGTGCTACTAAACCAAGGGCCATTATTGCTGTTGAACCAAGCATAGCGCCTTTGGCACTCTTTTTTAAAGCTTGGAAAAAGGATTTGTTCGACATATTCTCAACCTCATTATTATTGGAGATGATAGTTTGCCAGAGTCAGTTTTGAGTGGTAAGGTCTAAAAAAGACAAAAGCGTGCTATTTATGCCAAAAATAACGATTTCTATTCTCGCCATTGAAGAAACGATGATTTACACCTTAGCGGGGCCGTACGATATTTTTTCCGCGGCCGCATCGTGTAGTCAACAGGCGGTGCCGACCGCGCCACCGTTCCTAACGTTTACATCCATTGTTGGCTTGAATAAAGGACCGTTGCGTTGTTACAACGGGCTGACGATTGATTGCCAGCAAGATTTAACTGAAACGGGTGATGTCGATTTGGTTGTTATACCGTCGGTTGATTTTGCAGATGAGCCATTTTTACAAAAATACCCCGAATTAAAGACTTGGTTGATCAATCAGCATAAAAATGGCGCGGTACTAGCAAGTGTTTGTGCTGGCTCTTTTATATTGGCGGAAACAGGTTTATTGGATGGAAAAGTAACGACGACCCATTGGGCTTTTGCCGAATTAATGCAATCGAAATTTCCAAACGTGCAGGTTCATAGCGATATGATTATCACCGAACAAGACAATATAATTTGTGCCGGTGGGGCGACATCGTGGCAAGACTTAGTGACGTATTTGGTGGAAAAGTATTCAACGGTAGAAACGGCGAAATACATTGAGCAATTTTTCTTATTAAATTCTCACCAAGGTGGGCAACGGCCGTATAAGCAACATAAAAGCACGATTTCGCATGATGATTTAACCATTGAAAAATCGCAGGCATGGATTGGGGAACATTTGGAGGCGGCTGATTTACTTATGTTGACGATTAAGCAGTCTGGTTTAGCTGAACGAACGTTTAAACGTCGGTTTAAAAAAGCGACAACGCAATCGCCGAACGAATATATTCAAAATTTAAGAATAGATACCGCTAAGAATTTGCTGTTGACATCATCAGCGACAGTACAAGATATTTCAGAACAAGTGGGGCTGATGGATGGCAGTTATTTTAGGCGTTTATTTAAACGTAAAACCAGTTTGTCAGCGCAAGACTTTAGGCGACAATTTTCTACTTATCATCACGAAAATAAGGTGATGCGAGTGGAGTAAATTAATGGGCTAAAATGTTTCCTGTTTCGAGCCGTTAAGGTTGCTCGGTGCTAGCTGTAGGAGCTTGATGTATAGCGTTACTTGCCTCACCCTTTTTAGGTATATCGATAGCCACTGCTTAATAACCAAAGACCTTGTATTGTATTACTCTAACTAAGCTGATTAGTGTTCACCTCCAATATCTTCAGCGTTACCTTTTAAGTAAATAAAGTAATAAACCAGTGCTACAAACCCAGCACCTCCCACTATATTTCCTAATGTGACAGGAAGCAGGTTTTTTATGAATCCGGAAAAATTCAGTAGAGTGAGTTGTGAGCTATTCATGCCCGCAACGTCTACAATGTTTGGGTCAAAAGAAGCAACAATACCAATTGGAATGAGGTACATATTAGCAACGCAATGTTCAAAACCAAGTGCAACAAAGGCTGAAATTGGGAATAAAATAACCAGTACCTTTGCAGTTATCGAGCGTGCTGCGAAGCACATCCAAACGGCTAGGCAAACTAATGTGTTGCATAATATGCCGCTTGTAAAGTTGCTTATGAAGTCACGGTTAACTTTTGCATTAGCAATTTTTAGCGCTGTAGCACCTACTTGGTTGTGGTCACCTTCCAAATAGCCAGATAGATAAATTATAACGACCATTCCCAATGAACCAACTAGGTTACCAATATAGACAGTGGTTCCATTTAGTAGTAATTGTCGCCCTGAAATGTGCCCTTTGACCCATGACATTGTAATTAAGTTATTGCCGGTAAAAAGTTCGGCTCCAGCAACAACGACCAGTATCAGCCCTAGCGAAAAAGCAATCCCGCCAAGCATTCGCATTGGCCCGAAAGGCGCGTCACCTAAGCCAGTCATCGTTGTTGTGTAGTACATGCCTCCAAATGCGATAAAGGCACCCGCCAGTACTGCCAATAAGAAGGTTTGTCCGATAGGCATAGTCGCTTTTTTAATGCCGGTGGTTTCAACACGTAGTGCAATTTGGGCTGGGGAGAAAGGGTCTGTTCCAGTTATTTCTGTTGCCATTCATTTAGCCTATATAACGGTTGGTTAACTAAGAATAATACGCTTGAAATGGATGGGATGCTAGCGGTTGTAACCCAGTAGTGGGTGAGCCAATTTATAATACCTTAGAGTTTTTACTGTTTCTAAATACCAGAGGTTTTTCTGAAGGCAATGATGCTTGTTCGATAGCTTCTGTTACCAAGTGGTGTTGTGGTGAGAGGTCACAAACAGGGTCTGCATTCGTCGCATCGCCCGTTAATAAAAACGCTTGGCAATGGCAGCCGCCAAAGTCTTTGTCTTTTTCAGGGCAAGTTCTGCACGGTTCTTTCATCCAACCATCACCACGGAAATAATTGAATGCATCTGATTCATTCCAAATGTCGCTAATGGAGTGGTCTTTTACATTGGGGCAATCAAAGTTGGGTAATTGGCGTGCAGAGTGGCAAGGCAATGCTAAACCATCTGGCGCGATGGTTAAGAAGGTTGTTCCCCAACCGTTCATGCAGGCTTTTGGTCGGCCTTCAAAAAAGTCGGGCACGATGTAGTAAATCTTCATTTTGCCTTTTTGAGATTCTTGGTACTCATTGGCAATCGCTTCAGCTGTTTGTAGCTGTTCTTGCGTTGGCATTAATTGGTCACGGTTATGGTGTGCCCAACCGTAATATTGTGTGTTGGCGAGTTCTACAAAATCTGCGCCCAACTCAATTGCCATTTCTAAAATATCTTTCATCTGATGAATGTTTTGGCGGTGTAATACCACGCAAAGCACCATCGGATAGCCGTGTTTTTTTATCAGTTTGGCGACAACTTTTTTGTGCTCAAAACTTTCAGTGCCGGCGATAAAATCATTCAATTCTTTTGAACTAGCTTGCAAGCTGATTTGAATATGATCGAGCCCGGCTTCTTTAAGCGCAATAATTTTGGCCTCATCCATGTTGTAGCCGGATGTAATGAGGTTGGTGTAATAACCGAGTTCGTGTGAGTAATCGACCAGCTCAACAAGATCTTTTCTAACCAGTGGTTCGCCACCCGAAAAGCCGAGTTGCACAGCGCCCATGTCACGCGACTGTTTCAGTACACGCTTCCAGTCCTCAGTTGATATCTCTTCTGAAACATTGGCGTAGTCAACAGGGTTTGAACAGTACGGACACTGCAAAGGGCACGCGTAAGTCAGCTCCGCTAACAGCCAACGTGGTGGGCTAGGCGCTTTGATTGAGCCAGCCATTATCTAACGCAATGTTTAAGAAGTTAACGATGTCGTTTTCCAATCCAGTTGTTTCAAATTTTGTTTCTAGCGTCTGAACAATGTCGGCTAGTTTATTGGCGCCATCACACACCTGTAATATTTCCGCAGAGCTTGGGTTTAACTCAACCAAACCTTCGGGGTAAAGCAGTACGAACATCTGTTGTGCTTCTTCCCATTGCAAACGGTAGCCAGGGGCTAATTGTAATGCTTGGTCGGGTAATAAACTCATGATTCAACCGTAAAATAAGGCGGCATTTCGTGTACATAGGCCATGTGCATAGCATCGGCCATTGTCCAAAGAATGTCGAGTTTGAATTTTAAAATGCCCAGCATTCTTTCTTGTTCTGCGCGTGTTTTGTAATATTCAAGTGTAATGCGTAAGCCGTGTTCAACGTCACGCCTTGCTTCGCTTAAACGTTTTTGGAAATAGGTGAGGCCAGTAAGATCAATCCATGGGTAATGTTCAGGCCAATTGTCCAAACGTTGTTTATGTATTTTTGGTGCGAATAGTTCAGTTAACGATGAACTTGCCGCTTCGTGCCAATCGGCTCGGCGTGCAAAATTAACATAGGCGTCTACCGCAAAACGAACGCCGGGTAATACGTGTTCTTCAGACAGCACTTCTTCACGCGTTAAACCAACGGCTTCACCCAGTTGTAACCAGGCTTCAATGCCACCAATTTCACCGGGAGCACCATCGTGGTCAATAATGCGTTGAACCCATTGCGCACGTGTGTCCTTATCAGGGCAGTTAGCCATAATCGCCGCGTCTTTCAACGGAATGTTCACCTGGTAATAAAAACGGTTTGCCACCCAGCCACGAATTTGTTCTTTGCTTAACGTGCCTTCGTGCATCATCACGTGATACGGATGATTGATATGGTAAAAACGCTCCATATCGCGGATGCGTTTTTCAAATTCTTGTAAAGACCAGGGTGCTTGCTCTGTCATGTTTATAATTCGATATTCATGTTGTCGTACGACACCTCAATGCCGTGTTGCGTCAGTATATCGCGTTCCGCAGATTCTTCGTTGAGAATTGGATTGGTATTATTGATATGAATCAGAATTTTACGGGGTTTATCGAGTGTATCTAAAAACTCAATCATGCCGCCTTCACCCGATTGCGGTAAATGGCCAATTTTACGAGCGAGTAACGGTCTGCCGACTGACGCTAGTTCGTCATCTGTCCAAAAGGTGCCATCCACTAATACGCAGTCTGCGTTTGTCATCGCTTTTTCCACATGTGGTTCAATCACGCCTAAACCGGGTGCGTAGAACGTTGTTTTGTCGGTAGACACTTGGCGAATAATCATGCCAATATTATCGCCTTCATGCGGGTCATTTCGGTGAGGAGAATAAGGTGGCGCTTTGCTTTTAAGTGGTAAAGCAGTAAATTCTAAATCATCAATATTTGGGATGGTAAATGATTCACCATTCAGTGGAATAGGGTGGTCTTCCACACCGCAGAAATGCTCCAAAATATTGAAGATGGGAAAGCCTGATGTTAAATCTTGTTTCACCATATCAGTGCAGTAAATCGTTAGCGGATCACCTTCACGCAAAATCAACAAGCCGGTGGCGTGGTCGATTTGCGAATCAAACATCACAATCGCTTCAATCCCCGTGCCACGTACTTTGTTCTTTGGGTGAATTTCAGGAAAGCCTTCTAATTGCGCACGAACATCGGGTGATGCATTAAATAACGCCCAATGTTCACCATCAGATGACACCGCAATAGATGATTGATTGCGTGTAGACGCTTTGATAGTACCAGCGCGTACCGCTTTACAGTTAGGGCAGCTGCAATTCCATTGAGGAAAGCCGCCGCCAGCGCCAGAGCCTAGAACACGAATTTGCATTGTATTACCTTCTTTATAAGAAACTTCTGTAAAACTATTGCGTTTGTAAATACGTCGTTAATAATATACTTAAAATACTCATTTACTAACTGTAAACTCCGTTTTTAAGTATATTTTTGCCTCGCCTTAACTGCACTCATAACGCTTTACAAAACTTTCTTATGCTTTTGAAACGGATATAAAAAAAGGGCTCCTAACGGAACCCTTTTTTAGGAAAGTCTTTTATCTATCGGTTGTAGATGTACATTGTTACTTCAAAACCGAAACGTAAATCTTTGTATGTTGGTGTTTCCCATTTCATGATATATCTCCTGTTCGATTGATATTGTGCTGCTTTTTTATAGACAGTTAAAACTGAATTAGGTTCAAGTATATGTTTTTTACCGGTGAATGCAAGTGTTTATGTTGTTCTCGATTTTAGGTTTTACTTTGTGCTAACAACATATTTTAAAACGTCAATCACCTGCTCAGGCGTGGTTGCCCATGCGAGTGCTGCCGCATCTACTTCTTTAAGTGGGTGAATAATATCTTCGGCATGTAACGTAATATAGGGCGTGCCTAACGCGGCACAATAACCGGCATCAAACGCAGCATTCCATTGTTTGTACTTATCACCAAAGCGAATAATAGCCACATCGCAACTTTCTATTAAGGTTTTAGTACGTATGGCGTTAACCTTGGCCGATTTATGGTCGCGCCAAAAACCGCTGTCTTCAGCACCTAAAACATCACCCGCAGCGTCACTTGATGCATGGTCAGTGACAGCGGACGAAAATGAAATTGAAAGGTCGTTCTCTTTACAGCCCGCAATTATTTTCTCTCTCCAATCGGTGTGTATTTCCCCAGAAAGGTATACGTTTAATTCCATTTTAATGCCCTTAAAATTCATTGATTGAACGCCAGCGTCGGCGCATGCGGAACATTTTACCGCGGAACTTAATTTACAATACTAGACTTTAAGAAGCTAATAAAATTGGATAAAAAACTAGTAATCCAATCTTTTTCTGGAATCTTTATTATCTTCCTACGCAGATACTTTTACGTTAAAACGTGAGACGAATATTTTGTTCTAACGAAGTATTGCATATAGCTAATGAAATGTAATAACATAACGTTTTATTCAAGAATTAACAATATCCATTATGTTTTCTAAACCGTATCTTTCGTTTCCTTTACTCATCGTTTCTTGTTCCGTCTATGCGGGGGAGGTAGCCGATCACGACACCGTGGTAATTACCTCAACGCCTTTTCATAAACATGAGGCCGAAACACTTCACCCGGTCAATATTTTAACAGGCAATGATTTAGCGCTAAAGCAAGGCGCGACGATTGGCGACACATTAAAGCAAGAGCTGGGTGTACACAGTAGTTCGTTCGGGTCTAGTGTTGGCCAACCGGTAATACGAGGACAATTCGGCGCAAGAGTGCAAGTGTTGCAAAATGGCATTGGTAGTCTTGATGTAACAGGTGTTAGCCCCGACCACGCCAACAGTACAGAAGGGTTGTTTGCTGAACAAATTGAAGTGCTGCGTGGCCCTGCAAGCTTATTGTATGGAAGCGGTGCCATTGGTGGTGTTGTTAATGTCGTTGATAACCGTATTCCTCTTCATGTTCCAGCATCCCCGGTCTTATCATTTGAGCAACGCTATAACTCGGTTTCAGATGGTTGGAGTAGCGCCTTAAAGCACGAAGGTGGGGTAGAAAAGCTTGCGTGGCACATAGATGGTTTTTTTCGTGAAAGTGAGTCCTACGATGTACCCAGTGGGGAGAATAATGACGGTGTTGTTGAAAATACCGATGCGGAAAGTTGGAGTGGTACCTTTGGAACGTCTTGGGTTGATGATTGGGGGGTGATAGGTTTTTCTATTAACCACCTTGATAACAATTATGGCGTGCCACCTGTCGATGAATTAGTCAGAATTGATCTACAACAAACTCGTTATGACATAAAAGCCGAATTTCATGAACCGTTTGCAGGCATTGAACGTTTGAATATTAGACTTGCCTATAACGATTATCAGCACTCAGAGCTAGAAGACGGCGTGACTGTTGGAACAGTATTCGATAACAAAGGGCTAGAGGGGCGAGTGGAATTGGTACATGGCCAATTTGGTTTTTTTGATCATGGGGCGATAGGTTTTCAAGCGCAGCATAAAGAGCTAAAAGCAACGGGAGAAGAGGCTTTTATTCCGCCATCAACTGTTCAAAGCTATGGTGTTTTTGCAGTTCAAGATATTTATGTAGGGGACATAACCTACGAAGTGGGTTTACGCGTAGAGCATCAAGACATTGATGCTGATGGATTTAGTAGAACCCAACATACGCCTGTTAACGCATCTGTTTCTGCATTATGGCAAGCAAACGACGACACTTTTGTTAGCCTAGCATTGACGCGTGCGCAACGAGCGCCCGATGTACAAGAGCTGTTTTCTGATGGTGTGCACTTTGCTACGCAGAGCTATGAAGTAGGAGATAAAGACCTAGATTTAGAAACCTCATATAATTTGGAGCTCAGCTTTAGAGCGGAATTTGATGACATATCGACAGAAATAAACGTTTTTCATAATTGGAGTAAAGACTATATTCTTCAGCAAAGAACCGGGCAGCTATTTAATGCAGATACTGACGTAATTGATACGATGTGTGCTGGGAATTGTTTGCCTGTTTATAAGGCTGCACAAGAAGACGTGCGGTTTTATGGTTTTGAATCTCAGGTGTCGTTCCCACTATGGAGTTCGGGTAACAAAAGTCTAAAGGGTGCTGTTTTTGGTGATTACGTTCGCGGCCAGCTCAATGGGGGCGGGAGTGTCCCGCGTTTACCGCCGTTGCGCTATGGGGTACAGTTGGATTATACGAACAATAAACAGCTTGCTGCTGGGTTACGCTTAACGCGTGCTGAGGCGCAAAACAAGGTGGCTAGCAATGAAAGTTCTACAAAAGGTTATGTACTGTTAGATGCTAATATTAACTATAACTGGCAATTCGCAAACAAGAGTGAAGCCCTGTTTTTTGTTAAAGGCAATAACTTGTTGAATAGAACGATTCGAAATTCAACATCATTTTTGAAAGACCATGCACCCGAACCAGGGCGTGGCGTTGAACTGGGTGTAAAAATAACATATTAATATGAACAAACGTGTCGACGAAAAAACGGTACAAGAACCGCATAATCATCAGCTCTGTATGACGCAGACATTGCGGACAGCAGAGAAAGTGTGCCTAGATAAAGGCGTGCGCCTCACATCAATTCGTCGGCGTATTCTGGAGCTAGTTTGTTCGAGCCATAAGGCGTTAGGTGCCTATGAGTTATTGGATTTATTTCGTGAAGAGGATATAAAAGCAAAACCCGTCACCATCTATCGTGCCTTAGACTTTTTGATGGAAGCGGGGTTGGTGCATAAAATTGAATCACTCAATGCATTTATTGGTTGCATGCAAGCTGAAACGCAACATGAAACGGTTATTTTAATTTGTGATGAATGTAAAAATGCCTATGAGCTAGAGGCGACGTCTGTCTATCAAAAAATATTTACAATGAGCAAAAAAGTCCAGTTTACGCCAACATTTTTAAATATAGAGTTACACGGCTTATGTGTTTCGTGTGGTTAAGCTTAGTTAGAGTTGGTGCGAATAACGCCTCAATAACCGGCGCGAGCTTGCGAACGTCCGGCGACCGTAGGGAGCGAATTTAATGGCCTTGTTATACATTTACTTTAATTGATTTCATCAAATTTTTCTTTCATTGTAAGGTTTCCGTGAGTCAATTTCTTAATCGTTAAGTCGTCGGCTTTCTGATTAGCCAAACGGAACTGGTTTCCACTGGTTGCTAATTCTTTTTTTACTTTTTCCATAGCGGCAATAGACTTATCAATCTCTTTTATTGCTTTTTCATAATGAGCAGAAGCTGATTCATAATTTTTTGAAAAGCCCTCTTTGAACTTAGTTATTTTATCTTCAAAATTACTAACATCAATATTTTGATTTCTCACTAAATTTAATTCTTTCTTGTATTTCAAAGAACCCATTGCCGCATTGCGAAGAAGAGTGATAATTGGTATAAAAAATTGAGGACGAATGACATACATTTTTTCAAACTTGTATGAAACATCAACAATTCCGTTGTTGTAGAGTTCGTTATCAGACTCTAAAAGAGAAACCAAAACTGAATATTCACAATTTTTATCATTGCGGTCTTTTTCGAGCTTTGAAAAGAAATCATCATTTTTTTTCTTCGTAGAAGTTCCATCATTTTCATTTTTCATCTCAAACATGATTGAGATTATTTCATTGCCTTCGCTATCATTTTCCCTGTAAATAAAATCGCCTTTGGTTCCGCTACTCGAGTCATTGTCTTTTTCAAAATGAGCATTCTGAAAGGCTGTTGCGCGAAGTTTATTGAATTCAATCTCACAATGCTGCTCCAAGCTTTCACCCACCATTTTCGTTGAAAGCTTCTGTTTAAAGTCTCTCAGGCGTTCAATTTCATCTTCTTTTAGTTTTATGACATCATCTTTTGCAATGAGCTTATTGGTAAATCGCTCATTAATTGATTTTTCAAGCAGTTCTTTTTCTGTTTCTTTTATTTTCAAATCATTAGCAAGGTCATCACGCTCTTTTTCTATTTTTTTTGTAGCTTCAGATATTTCTAGTTTTTTCTCTGTCTCCGCGTTCTTAATTTTGGATTCCATTTCAGCTATTTCTTTCTCTTTATTCGCTAGTTTTTCAGCTAGATCGGCATCACTTTTAGCTTTTAATTCTATTAGTTGTTTGTCTTTATTTGCTATCTCTTCTTGTAAAGAGTTCTTAACATTAGCTTCTGCGAGTTTAACTGCACTCTCTTTTTCATTTTCTGCAAGGGTAAGTCGGTTTGTAAGTTCTTCTTCAAATTGATGATCGCGAACTTGTTTAAGGATATCAGCAAAGCCGGCTTCATCTACTTTGAAAGCTTTTTTGCAATTCGGACAAATAATTTCATTCATATCATCATTCCATTATGTATGTGTTTTCTATGGCTGTTTATATACCACTCAACTCGGCCGATATGCCACAAGAGCATCACCCAAGAGAATAAGTCTCACTCAAACGACAAAACAGTTTTAAAGTTTCGCACATTTGATAATCCTATTTGGCTCAGCTTTATAGGCGAGTCGTTGTTCCATGTATTGTGATATTAAGCGCTAAACATGGGGCTTTTTTCGTGTTCATCTTTTAAATATAACGGTAGTACATTAGGCTTTAGATTCCGAACAAGTTGGGCATTTTGGGTTGCGAGGTAATTGCATGCTTTGCCATTCCATTGATAAGCCATCCAATAGTAAAACGCGGCCCTGCAGTGGTTCGCCAGCGCCCGTTAATACTTTGATGGTTTCTAGCGCTTGCATGCTACCGATGATGCCGGTGATGGGTGCGATTACGCCATTTTCTGAACAACTTTGTGCGACTGCGCCATCACGTGGGTATAAGCAGTTGTAACAAGGGCATTTTTCATCGCGTGAATCGAACACGGATATTTGGCCTTCAAAGCGAATAGCTGCACCGGAGACTAGGGGGGTTTTTGCTTCTACGCAGGCGTCGTTAATGGCGAAACGGGTTTCGAAGTTATCGCAACAATCCACAACAATGTCGGCCAGTTTGACTTGTTCTAATAATTCGTCGCCCTCCAGCTTTTTGTTAATGGCGGTTATTTCAATCAGCGGGTTGATGGTGTGGAACGTTTGCTTCGCCGATTCAACTTTCGGCTCGCCAATGCTGTTGGTGGTGTGGGCAATTTGGCGTTGTAGGTTTGATAGGTCAACTTCGTCAAAATCACTTATTACCATGTGCCCAATACCTGCTGCTGCGAGATATAACCCAACAGGGCTACCTAAGCCGCCCATACCTATTATAAGTACGCGTGAGTTGAGTAATGCTTCTTGCCCTTCAAAATCGATGGATGGCAGCATGATTTGGCGGCTGTATCTTAGGAGTTGTTCATCATTCATGGTGCGAGTTTGGCTTTTTATTGTGTTGATTATATTAACTGAGTTTTGTTCTAGTTGCTTGACAGTGACGCATCTATGGCTATCATTAGCACTCTTCTAAGTAGAGTGCTAATTTATTTAGAAAACGAAATTAATATATTTGATATGGAGGGGTTGATTTAGGTTCGCATCGCCCCATATCTGAAGAGCAATTTAATTAAACTGTAAAACAATAGGAGATTTACACATGAGTTTACGTCCATTAGGTGATCGCGTCATTATTAAACGCGTTGAAGAAGAAGCAGTAAGCGCAGGCGGCATTGTGCTTCCAGATTCAGCAAAAGAAAAACCAAGCGAAGGCAAAATCGTAGCTGTTGGCAACGGTTCTACAAATGATAAAGGCGATACACGTCCTATGTCTGTAAAAGTTGGCGATAACGTTTTATTCGGCAAATACTCTGGGACTGAAGTTGAAGTTGAAGGCGAAGAATTATTAGTGATGAGCGAAGGCGACATCATTGCGGTTGTTGAGTAATTTTAAAATTTAAATAAGGAAAAGAAACATGGCAAAGCAAATTAAGTTTGGTGATGACGCACGCAGCCTAATGGTTGCCGGCGTAAACACGCTAGCAAAAGCAGTTAAAGTTACGTTAGGTCCTAAAGGCCGTAACGTTGTATTAGATAAGGGCTTTGGTGGCCCAACCATTACTAAAGATGGTGTATCTGTTGCAAAAGAAATTGAGTTGGCTGATAAGTTCGAAAACATGGGCGCTCAAATGGTTAAAGAAGTGGCCGCTAAAACATCTGATGTGGCTGGTGACGGAACAACAACAGCAACCGTATTGGCTCAAGCTATTCTTAATGAAGGCATGAAGTCAGTTGCTGCTGGCATGAACCCAATGGATTTAAAGCGCGGTATAGATAAAGCGGTTATCGCTGCGGTTAAAGGTCTTGAAGCGTTATCTGTTCCTTGCGTAGACACAAAAGCAATTGCGCAAGTGGGCACTATTTCAGCTAACTCTGATGAGTCTGTTGGTGAAATTATTGCTGAAGCAATGGATAAAGTAGGCAAAGCAGGTGTTATTACTGTTGAAGAAGGTTCTGGTTTAGAAAATGAATTAGACGTGGTTGAAGGTATGGAGTTTGACCGTGGTTACTTATCACCTTATTTCATCACTAGCCAAGAAAGCATGAGTGTTGAAATGGATGATCCACTTATCTTGTTACACGACAAAAAAATCTCAAACATTCGTGATTTATTGCCGATTTTAGAAGGCGTTGCTAAAGCAGGTCGTCCACTATTAATTATTGCTGAAGACATCGAAGGCGAAGCGTTAGCAACATTGGTTGTTAACAACATGCGCGGTATTGTTAAAGTAGCGGCTGTTAAAGCACCTGGTTTTGGTGATCGTCGTAAAGCGATGCTAGAAGACATTGCTATTTTAACTGGCGGCACAGTGATTGCTGAAGAAGTGGGTTTAACACTTGAAAAAGCAACTATTGAAGATTTAGGGTCTGCAAAGCACGTTAATATTTCTAAAGAAACAACGGTTGTTGTTGATGGCGCAGGTGCTGCGGCTGATATTGAAGCACGCGTTGCACAAATTAGCGCACAAGCTGAAGAAGCAAGCTCTGATTACGACAAAGAAAAAATGCAAGAGCGTGTTGCTAAACTAGCGGGTGGTGTTGCGGTTATTAAAGTAGGCGCGATGACTGAAGTAGAAATGAAAGAGAAGAAAGCACGCGTTGAAGATGCGTTGCATTCAACTCGTGCCGCTGTTGAAGAAGGCGTGGTACCGGGTGGTGGTACAGCACTTGTTCGCGTATTAGACGCGGCAAGCAAAGCTAAAGCAGCCAATCATGACCAAGAAATTGGTATTAAAATTGCGCTACGTGCGATGGAAGCACCGCTTCGTCAAATCGTAACAAACGCAGGTGATGAAGCGTCAGTTGTTCTTCAAGCGGTTAAGCAAGCCAAAGGTAACGAAGGTTACAATGCGGCAACTGGTGAATACGGCGATATGATTGCGATGGGTATTCTTGATCCGGCTAAAGTAACAAGAACGGCACTTCAAAATGCTGCATCTATTGCTGGCTTAATGATTACGACAGAAGCGATGATTACAGATGAGCCTGCGGAAGCCGGTGCTGGTGGCGGTATGCCAGACATGGGTGGCATGGGCGGCGGTATGGGTGGAATGGGTGGCATGATGTAAATCGACTTCCACGTCGCTATAATATTAAGGGCCCCGTTTATGCGGGGCTTTTTTATGCCTGTTTATTGCGCAGAAATTCTTGATATATCAGCTACACTTTGACTTAGGTTTAAAAACAAAAGGTTCAGTCCATGCTCGAAGAAAAAGACAATGAAATGTACGAATATTTGCAAGATGATAATGTTGAAGAATTTAACAAAAAACGTGAGGAAGGTGTGGTTGTTGATTTATCAAGTGCGAGATTCCGATCTTTTGATTTACGGGGCGCAAACTTAGGAGGCTTGGATTTGTCTGGCGCGTACTTTAAAAATTCTGATATGCGAGGTATAGATTTAAGTAAAACAAAATTAGCTGGCGCTAGTATTTTTAATGCAAAAATTAGTGGTGTGCTTTTCCCGCCACATTTTAGTCCGGAGGAAATTACGATGTCGCTAGTTTATGGTACGCGTTTACGAGTAAAAAGTAGTTCATAAAGCGTTTTCTCATTAAAATAATAGGGTGGAGTACAGTTAGTAAGAAAGTTTTCGATGTGTTTGTTGATAACGAGTCGTTAGATTTGTTATACTCTCCGCGTAGTTAAGGTTGTAGGGTTATTAGTTAGAGCTAATTAAGTTGATAACACTCCTTTAATTTACACGTTTTAATATTGCCCCGTTTGGGGTATTTTTATTTCGGCACACTATTTAGTCTTTGAGGTGTATGGGGCTAATAGTTAACAATCGAAGTTGATTATTAGGGCCGTTGGCCCTTTTTTTGTACGTGAGTTTATTAATGAATTTAGCACCAGTAAAACTATTAGATCTTATTCAACCTGCTGTAGAAGGCTTGGGTTATGAGTTTGTGGGCGCTGAACTTGTTGGTCAGGGTAAAGAATCCATATTAAGGGTTTATATTGATACCGAAGTAGGTGTATTGGTGGGTGATTGCACAAAAGTAAGTCACCAAATCAGCGGTGTGTTAGATGTGGAAGACCCTATTAGTGGCCAATACAACTTAGAGGTGTCGTCACCGGGTATTGAGCGGCCATTATTTACGTTAGAGCATTTTGAACGTTTTAAAGGCAAGGTTGTTAAGTTAGAACTGCGTCAAGCGACGTTGGAAGGTCAGCGTAAGTTTACGGGTGATGTTCTTGAAGTGAATGGCGATGTCATTCATTTACATGTTGATGAAGAAGAGGTGGAAATACCTTTTTCATTGATTAAAAAAGCACGAATTATTGTTAATGTATAACTATTTATTGCGGGATTAGGCATGAAGAATAAAGAAATTTTGATGGTTGTGGATGTTATTTCTAATGAAAAAGAAATAGATCGAGGTGTTTTGTTTGAGGCGATTGAAGCGGCGTTAGCGATGGCCACTAAAAAACAATTTAAAGAAGACGTGGATGTGCGCGTTTCTATCGATCAAGAAACAGGCGATTTTGATTCATTCCGTCGTTGGGAAGCTGTTGAGTCGGATCCAGAGGTTGAAGGTGGTATTGAAAGACCTGATGCTCAGCTATTATTGGAAGATGCAAAAGAAAAGAACCCTGATATTGAGTTAGGTGGCTTTATTGAAGAACAAATAGAATCAGCAGGCTTTGGACGTATTGGCGCCCAAGCAGCTAAGCAGGTGATTGTTCAAAAGGTTCGCGAAGCAGAGCGCAAAAAAGTTTATGAGCTTTATAAAGATAAAGTGGGTGAGCTGGTCACGGGTGTTATTAAGCGCATAGAGCGTGGCAATATATTTATGGACCTTGAAGGCACGGCGGATGCAATTATTCCACGTGAAGAAATGATTCCGCGTGAGCCAGTACGAGTGGGTGACCGAATCCGTGGCTATTTAAAAGAAGTTGAAGAAGCTATTCGTGGCCCTCAGCTAACTGTGTCTAGAAGCTCGTCTGAATTATTGATTGCACTATTTAATCTTGAAGTGCCAGAAGTGGGCGATGGTTTGATCGAGATCTTAGGTGCAGCTCGTGATCCAGGTTCAAGAGCTAAAATTGCTGTTAGAAGTAGAGATCAACGGTTAGACCCTGTTGGCGCGTGTGTTGGTATGCGAGGGTCTCGCGTGCAAGCCGTGTCGAACGAATTGGCGGGTGAACGTGTGGACATTATTTTATGGGATGAGAGCGATGCTCAATTCGTCATTAATGCCATGTCGCCTGCAGATGTTGTGTCAATCATGGTTGATGAAGACACGCACAGTATGGATGTATCTGTTAGAGATGACAGTTTGTCACAAGCGATTGGCCGCGGAGGCCAAAACGTACGTTTAGCCAGTGAATTAACCGGTTGGACGTTAAATGTGATGGGCGAAACGCAAGCGGAAGAGCAATCAGCATCTGAGGCAGAGGTTTATGTTAAACAGCTAATGGAAGATTTAGATGTTGATGAAGATGTGGGTATGATTTTGTACCAAGAAGGCTTCACAAGTATCGAAGATATTTCGCTAGTTGAAGCGGCTGACTTGGCTGTTATTGAAGAATTTGATGAAGACATTGCGGAAGAATTACATCAGCGAGCAAAAGATGCCTGGTTAATTAAAGCGATTGCATCAGAAGAAGTGCTTGAAGAACATGAGCCAGCTCAAGATTTACTTGAAATGGAAGGCATGGACAAAGAACTGGCTTATAAATTAGCCAGTAAAGAAATTGTCTGTATGGAAGATTTGGCTGAGCTCGCGACGGATGAGCTGACAGATTTAGTGGCAATGGATGACGAAAGGGCTAGTGCGCTTATTATGAAAGCACGTGAACCTTGGTTTGCTGAGTAAGCAGTAGATAATCCTGGAGAAAAGGTATGGCAGATACAACAGTTCAACAATTAGCGAAGGTTGTCGGTACAACCGCAGAAAAGTTGGTAGAGCAACTTAAAGACGCGGGTGTAAAAGGAAAAGACACATCTTCAGCATTAAGTGAAAAAGATAAGATGGCGCTATTGGCGCATCTTAGGCAAAGTCACGGCAAAGCTAAAACTGAAATCAAAGCAACTAAGAGAGTAACGTTAAAACGTAAAGTGGTTACTGAGCTTAAGCAAGGTCGAAGTCAAGGTAAGACATCTGGCACAGTCAGTGTTGAAGTCCGTAGAAAGAATACAGTCGGTCGTTCCGCAGAAGAAATAAAGACAGGTTTGTCTGCTGAAGAGATTGCGGAAGCAAAAAATGCTGCGGAATCACATGAAGCGCTGGTTAAAGAAAAAGATGCTGCTAGGGAAAAAGAGCAAAGCCGTTTAGGTAAAAAACAGCAAGAAAAAGATGATGCGCTTGCAGCAGAAAAAGCAAAGGCTGACGCAGTAGAGAATGAGCAGCAAGAAGCAAAAGCTTTAGTAGAAGCTGAAAAAGCAGCTAAAGAAGCACCTGCTGCACCAGTTAAGGCAGCTCCTGAAGCACCTAAGACAGCAAACCTTGCTGTTAAAACAGTTAAAGAAACTAAAGACCATCGCAAGCCGGACAAGGTTAAAAGCAAAGGCAAAGGGCGTACGTTGCATGTTCAAGGTGCTAACCCGCGTCGTAAAAAGAAAAACCAACGACGAGATGTCAGGCTTCAATCAGATGATAAGCATGGTTTTGAGCTGCCAACTAAAACGATCATTCATAACGTAGAGATACCAGAAAGTATCGTTGTGTCAGATTTGGCTCAGCGTATGAATGTTAAAGCTGGAGAGGTGATCAAGGTCTTGATGGGCTTAGGCACTATGGCAACCATTAACCAAGCACTAGACCAAGATACGGCTGTTATTGTTGTTGAAGAAATGGGTCATACGCCTGTGTTACGAAGCGATGATGATATTCAAGCTGAAATGTTGGCTGATGTTATAGAAGATGATGGCGATGAAGTTACTCGCGGTCCGGTGGTGACCATCATGGGGCATGTTGACCATGGTAAAACGTCGTTGCTAGATTATATTCGTTCAAGCCGAGTAGCTGCGGGTGAGTCTGGTGGTATTACTCAACATATTGGAGCTTACCGTGTAAAACAAGGTGACAGTATGGTTACCTTTATTGATACACCAGGGCACGCCGCGTTTACTGCGATGCGTGCAAGAGGCGCTAAAGTAACCGATTTAGTTATTATCGTTGTAGCGGCTGATGACGGCGTAATGCCGCAAACAAAAGAAGCGGTTAAGCATACACGTGCGGCGGGTGTGCCAATGATTGTTGCGGTTAATAAAATGGACAAAGAAGGTGCTCAACCTGATCGTGTTCGTAATGAATTAGCACAGTTGGATGTTACGCCTGAAGATTGGGGCGGTGATACGCAGTTTATTAACGTATCTGCTTTAACGGGTGATGGTGTCGATGAGCTGTTAGAATCCATTGCGTTACAAGCTGAATTATTAGAGTTAAAAGCACCGGTTGATATTCTTGCTCAAGGCGTGGTTATTGAGTCTAGATTAGACAAAGGCCGCGGTGCGGTTGCTACAGTTTTAGTGCAAAAAGGCACGCTGAAAATGGGTGACTACATCGTTGCTGGCGAATCTCATGGGCGTGTAAAAGCGATGTTTGATGAGCACGGTAAACCGATGAAATCTGCAAAGCCTTCCGTTCCTGTGGAAGTGTTAGGTTTGTCAGGTACAACAGGTTCTGGTTCGGAAGTATTTGCTGCACCTAATGAGCGTAAAGCGCGTGAGATTGCAGAGTTCCGTATCACGAAAGATCGCCAAACAAGGCAAGCGAAACAGCAAGCGGCAAAATTGGAACAGGCGTTTTCCCAAATGGAATCTGCGGATAAGTCCATTATGAACGTGCTGATTAAGACAGATGTTCACGGTAGTTTAGAAGCGATTAATGACTCATTGAATGATCTTTCAACAGATGAAGTTGCAGTGAATATCGTTGCTAGCGGTGTAGGTGGCATTAACGAAAGTGATGTAAACCTTGCTTCTGCTTCAGATGCGTTAATAATTGGTTTTAATGTACGTACCGATGCCAGTGCGCGACGCATGGTTGAAAACCGCGGTGTGTCAGTTCGTTATTACAGCATCATTTATGACGTGATTGATGACGTAAGAGATGCGCTTTCTGGCATGTTGGCACCGGATGTTAAAGAGCAAATTGTTGGTATTGCGAACGTGCGTGATGTATTCCATTCACCTAAATTAGGTGCTATTGCAGGTTGTATGGTGACAGAAGGAACGGTTAAAAAAGATCTTCCTATCAGAGTGTTACGCGATAACGTTGTTATTTATGAAGGACAATTAGAATCATTAAGGCGCTTTAAAGACGATGTTAAGGATGTTAAATCTGGCGTTGAGTGTGGTATTGGCGTTAAAAACTACAATGATGTTGTTGCAGGTGACCAAATTGAAGTGTTTGACCGTATTGAAACTAAAAGAAAACTATAGTTTAGTACGATATGCCTAGAGAGTTTTTAAGATATCAGCGTGTAGAGCGTCAATTACAGCGTGAGTTGGCAGAAGTTTTGCAACGTGAGATTAAAGATCCGGAGATTGGTTTTGTTACCGTTAGTGATGTAGAGGTCACAAAGGATTTGGCGGTAGCAAAAGTTTTCATCAGTGTTTTAACAACAAGCAATGGTGATGAAAATAAACAATTAAGTATCACAGCACTCAACCGTGCAGCCAACTATATACATGGAATGGTGTCTAAGCGGATGAGGATGCGAATGGTGCCGGAATTACGCTTTTTTTTAGATGAGTCTATCGAGCAAGGAATTAAAATGGATGCGTTGCTTAAAGCAACGAACCCAGATAACGAGCAATAACCCGTGGCAGATAGAAAAAAGAAAGGCCGTGATATTAGCGGTATTCTCATTTTAGATAAGCCGCTTCACATTTCCTCAAATAGAGCAGTTCAAGTTATTAAGCGCTTGTATGGTGCAAAAAAAGTTGGCCATACAGGTAGTTTGGATCCGCTTGCATCAGGTGTGTTGCCTATTTGCTTAGGTCATGCAACAAAAGTATCTCAATATTTGTTGGCATCGGATAAAACGTACCAATTTACGATGAAGCTGGGCCAAGTGACGAGTACTGGCGATGTTGAAGGTGAGGTGGTGTGCGAAAAACCTGTTCCAAATATTGAAAAAGCTACACTAGATCAAGTAATCAAAGGTTTTGTGGGAGATATTCAGCAAGTCCCTCCCATGTATTCGGCGTTAAAACATGAAGGGCAACGGTTGTATAAGATTGCCAGAGCGGGTGGCGTGGTAGAAAGGCCAGCTCGAGAGGTGACTATCAAAACGTTAACCTTATTATCTCAAACCGCTGAAAGTTTAAGTTTTGAAGTATGCTGCACCAAAGGTACCTATGTTAGGACGTTGGCTGAAGACATCGGTGAAGCATTAGGCACGGGTGCGCACGTTACCTTTCTACGACGAATCAAAACGGGGCCATTTGATTTAAGTCAATCCATCACTATTGAGCAGTTAGAATCTATAGAAGGTGGAATTACATCACTTGATTTATTATTGCATGGCTTGGACTTGGCGTTGCTAGATTACCCTGTTGTTGTATGCACTGATGAAGAGAAAAAAAACTTATGTTTTGGGCGACCAATTCATAAGGAAGGTTTGCAGAAACACGACTTGATTAGGATAAATGATGCCGAAGGTAAAATATTTGGGCTAGGCAAATGGGAAGAAGATAGTAATTTAATCCCGGTTAGAATTTTTGAGTGACGATAAATAGTGAGTGTATTGATTAATGGTCTTGTTAGCTATTGCGGTCAAGAGTACAATACGCTGTTTTTTCAAGATAAATAGAAATTGGAGTAAGTAATATGTCGTTCGGTACAGAACAAAAGCAAGAGATAGTTAAAGAATATGCGTTATCAGAAGGTGATACAGGATCTCCAGAGGTCCAAGTTGCTTTGTTAACGGGGAGAATCAATCATTTGACACCGCATTTTTCTGAGAACACAAAAGATCATCATTCACGTCAAGGTTTATTAAGAATAATTAACCGTCGTCGTAAATTGTTGGATTACTTAAAAGGTAAAAACGTTGAACGTTACCGTGCACTAATTGCACGTTTAGGTTTAAGAAAATAGATAATCAATAGGCAGGCATAAATAGTGAATTCAGTAAAAAAAGAGTTTCAGTTAGGTAATCAAACAGTAACATTAGAAACAGGCGAAATTGCTCGTCAAGCAGATGGTACGGTTTTAGTAGATATAGACGGAACCATTGTTATGGTAACCGCTGTTGGTAAACGTGAAGGTGGTGAAAATAATTCATTTTTCCCATTAACAGTTAACTACCAAGAAAAAACATACGCTGCGGGAAAAATCCCCGGTGGTTTTTTTAAGCGTGAAGGCCGTCCAAGCGAAAAAGAGACATTAACATCACGTCTTATTGATCGCCCGATTCGTCCATTGTTTCCTAAGGGTTACAAAAACGAAACTCAAGTGATTGCTACTGTTGTTTCACTAAACCCAGAAGTTGACCCGGATATTCCTGCATTAATTGGCGCATCTGCTGCGTTAGCCATTTCAGGCTTACCGTTTGACGGCCCAATTGGTGCTGCTCGCGTAGGTTATATTGATGGTGAATATGCATTAAACCCATTGAAGTCTGAAATGGAAGGTTCTCAATTAGATTTAGTGGTTGCAGGTACGGCAGATGCTGTATTAATGGTTGAGTCTGAAGCGGATTGTTTACCAGAAGATGTGATGCTAGGTGCGGTTACCTTTGGTCATGAACAAATGCAATCAGCTATTACAGCGATTAATGAATTAGCTGCTGAAGTGGGTAAACCACGTATGCAATGGTCTGCTCCAGAGCAAGATCAAGCATTGGTTGAAAAAGTAGCTGGACTTGCAACGGCTGGTATTGCTGATGCATACACTGTATTAGTAAAGCTTGATCGCCAAGTGAAGTTAAAAGAAGTGCGTAATGAAGTCATTGCGCAATTAGAAGATGAAGATGGCTTTGACCGTGATGAAGTGAAGAATATCTTCTCATCATTAGAAAAGAAGCACGTTCGTAACTTAGTGCTTTCAACAAAGCACCGTATTGATGGGCGTGATTTATCAACAGTTCGTGAAATACATGTGCGTACTGGCGTGTTGCCGCGTACACACGGTTCAGCGTTGTTCACTCGTGGTGAAACACAAGCATTGGTTGTAGCGACTTTAGGTACAGACCGCGATGCTCAATTAATTGATGCAGTAGAAGGGCAGTACCGTGACAACTTTATGTTGCACTATAACTTCCCTCCTTATTGCGTTGGTGAAACTGGTTTTGTTGGTTCTCCAAAAAGACGCGAAATTGGTCACGGCAGATTAGCAAAACGCGGCATACAAGCTGTATTGCCTAGCCAAGAAGATTTTTCTTACGTGCTACGTGTTGTATCAGAAGTGACTGAATCTAATGGTTCAAGCTCAATGGCCAGTACCTGTGGTACTAGCTTGGCTTTAATGGATGCTGGTGTACCGATGAAAGCACCTGTTGCTGGTATTGCGATGGGTCTTATTAAAGAAGGCGATGATTACGCTGTATTGTCCGATATTTTAGGTGATGAAGATCATTTAGGTGATATGGACTTTAAAGTATCAGGTACTGATTCTGGTGTTACTGCGCTTCAAATGGATATTAAAATCCAAGGCATCACTGCAGAAATTATGTCTACAGCACTTGATCAAGCGAAAGATGGCCGTTTACACATTTTAGAAAAAATGAATGCGGTACTGTCGTCAGGCCGTGATGAAATGTCTGATTTTGCGCCTCGTATTTTGACACTTAAAATTGACCCAGCAAAAATTCGCGATGTTATCGGTAAAGGCGGCGTAACAATTCGTGCGATTACTGAAGAAACTGGCGCATCTATTGATATTACTGATGAAGGGCTTGTGAAAGTGGCATCAGTTGATCGTGAAGCGGGTGAAAAAGCGCTTAAACGTATTGAAGATATTACTGCAGAAATTGAAGTAGGCAGAATTTACGAAGGCAAAGTGGTTCGTCTAATGGACTTCGGTGCATTTGTGTCTATACTTCCAGGTAAAGACGGCTTGGTTCATATCTCACAAATTTCAGAAGAACGCGTTGAAAAAGTAAGTGATAAACTTGCTGAAGGTGATGTGGTTAAAGTTAAAGTGCTTGAAGTGGATCGTCAAGGCCGTGTTCGTTTGAGCATGAAAGAAGTTGCTGCAGAGTAACTTTTTTCTTAACAAATTCAATTCACTTTTGAAATGACTGAAAAACGCATTATAAAAAAATACCCTAATCGCCGGTTGTACGATACAGCGATTAGTAAGTATGTAACGCTGAATGACGTTAAGCAGTTGGTGATTGATAAAGAGCCTGTTCAGGTAGTGGATGCTAAAACTAAAGCTGATTTGACTCGCAGCGTCTTGCTCCAAGTTATATTAGAGCAAGAGGAAGAAGGCAAGCCAATTATGAGTGCGGAGATGTTAGAGCAGTTAATTCGGTTCTATGGCGACCCTTTTCAGAATAATTTTGCAAACTATCTAGAAAGCTCAATTAAATTGATTGCTGAGCAGCGTTCAAAAGTTAGAAGTAATTTGGAACGTGCATCAGATCCTTTAGCAATGATGACGTCATTAGCAAACCGGAACATGGAAGTATTTAAAGACATGCAAGAAGGCTTGTTTTCTAAAATGCTTGATCCAACAGGTTCGAATAAAGACAACGATGAAAAATAACTAAATTCATTTATTATAAAAAAAGCCTCTTTTAGAGGCTTTTTTTATATCTGATATTTTTTAATAAAGCGTGTAGCGGTACACTATGTAAATGAGTGTTAATGAAAGTACGGAAAAATTTGACAGTAAACGTTTTCTTAGTAGCCTGACGCAAAAACCGGGCGTCTATCAAATGATTGACCGTTATGAACATTGTATTTATGTGGGTAAGGCTAAAAATTTAAAAAAACGTGTTTCTAGTTATTTTAATAAAGATGATAAAGATATAAAGAAAAAGGTCATGGTGTCTCATGTGCAGCGCATTGACACGATTGTTACGCATACCGAAGGCGAAGCGCTTCTTTTAGAAAATCAGCTTATTAAGCGGCTTAAGCCTCGTTACAACATCTGCTTACGAGATGATAAAAGCTACCCGCATATTTTTTTATCATCTAATCAACAGTATCCAAGGTTAGCTTTACAGCGTGGTGCCAAAAAAGCTAAAGGCCAATACTTCGGTCCTTATCCTAGTGTTGGGGCGGTACGTGAAAGTTTGCAAATTTTACAAAAAATATTTCCTGTTCGACAATGCGATGATAATTTCTATAAAAACAGATCAAGGCCTTGTTTGCAGCATCAAATTAAACGTTGCTCAGCGCCTTGTGTAGGGCTTGTAACTGAGCAAGACTACAACGAAGATGTTAATCACACGGTGTTATTTTTACAGGGTAAAAGCACGTCGCTGATTAATGGTCTAGTTTCAAAGATGGAAAATGCCGCCACTGCATTGAGTTTTGAAAAAGCAGCGCAATATCGCGATCAAATTTCACATCTTCGTAAACTTGTTGAGCGTCAATATGTGAGTGGTCAAGAAGGTGATATTGATGTAATAGGTTGTGCGTTAAAAGGTGGAAAATCTTGTGTCCAGGTGTTTTTTATTCGACATGGGCAACACATTGGTAACCGTACTTTTTATCCTAAAATACCCTCAGGTAAAAATGAGAAAGATGTTTTAGGGGCTTTTATATTGCAATTTTATTTGGATAAAGAATTACCAAAATCAATCTTAATTAGCCATGCGTTGAATGAACATGAGCTTGTTCAGGACGTGTTGTCTGAAAAGGCAGAAAGAAAAATAAAGATTATCTCTAAACCACGAGGTGAAAGAGCGCGTTGGTTGACTATGGCCATCAATAATGCAGATATTTCTTTAAAACAGTCAATAATTAGGCAAGAAAACACCCAGTCTAGATTGGATAAATTGGCTGTATTATTAGACTTAGATAATGAAATACAACGAATGGAGTGTTTTGATATTAGCCATACGCAAGGTGATCAAACAGTTGCTTCTTGTGTGGTATTTGACCGGGAGGGAGCTGTAAAAGATGCTTATCGCCGGTTTAATATTAAAGATGTTATTGCAGGGGATGACTACGCAGCGCTAGCACAAGCCACAACGCGCCGATTTCTTCGATCACTTAAAGGTGAGCAACCGATTCCAGATTTGCTAATCATTGACGGTGGTAAAGGGCAGGTTAATGCAGTGTCTCATGCTTTAAATGAGATTGGTTGTAGCTCGGTTTTTATCATTGGTATTTCTAAAGGAAGTGACAGAAAAGTAGGGATGGAAAAGGTATACAAGGATATAGATGGCAGTACGCTCATCATTGATTCTGATGATTCAGGGCTATTGGTATTACAGCAAATTAGGGACGAGGCGCACCGTTTTGCAATTCAAGGACACCGGCAACAAAGAAGTAAAGTAAAAAAACAATCTACGTTAGAAAAAATTCAAGGCTTAGGCCCAAAGAAAAGACAAACATTGTTGAAGCAGTTTGGTGGTTTACGAGAAATAAAGTCAGCTGGGATTGAAGATTTGTGTTCGGTAGAAGGCATTAATGAAGCGCTAGCCCAGCGCATATACGATCGTTTTCATGACGGGCATGATGGGTTGGCGTCGTAAAAATGTTAACATGTGAAAAAAGCTAAGACATTTATACCGTTGCATGATTCTTAATATCCCAACAATATTAACGCTACTCCGTATCGCATCGATACCGGTCATTATGGTGATCTTTTATTTACCTATAGAAGATTCAAGGCTGTGGTGCACATTGATTTTAATTGTCGCGTCTTTAACTGATTGGTTTGATGGTTACTTAGCTAGAAAAATGGGATTGCAAACTGCGTTTGGAGAATTTCTTGATCCTGTCGCAGATAAACTAATGGTCGTGATAATGTTAGTGTTGATTGTTCAAGCTGATTCGGCGGTTTATATTGCAATTCCGGCAGCCATTATAATTGCACGCGAGGTTACAGTTGCGTCGTTACGTGAATGGATGGCTGGTATTGGGCAGCGTTCTAAGATGCAAGTGTCTTGGGTAGCTAAGTGTAAAACAGGCTTCCAAATGTTAGCGATTGTCTGTTTACTTTATAACGCAGACTTCCATGGAGTGCCTGTGCGCATGGTTGGTTTAGGCGCAATTTATATAGCGGCTATTCTGACACTTTGGTCGATGTGGCAATATATTCAATTAGCACTCCCTCATTTTAAAAAATAGTAAGCATTCTACCTTGACACATTTGCTGTTAAAGATAGAATACACGGCCTCAAAGCGGGAATAGCTCAGTGGTAGAGCACAACCTTGCCAAGGTTGGGGTCGCGAGTTCGAATCTCGTTTCCCGCTCCAAATTTCAAGCCGTGTTCCACCGCGGCTTTTTTTATAAAGTCCTCTCTGGCTGAGTGGCAGAGTGGTTATGCAGCGGCCTGCAAAGCCGTGTACAGCGGTTCGATTCCGCTCTCAGCCTCCACATTTCATATTCTTTCTAGCACTACTTAAACTGGTTTTAATGTACAATTTGGTTATATGGGTTTAGGCTGCATATGTGCCTTTTTTACTGGGTAGATGTGTGCCTTCATGATTTACAGAAAATAGAAGGATAAATTGGAATGAGTTCAAAGATAATTTACACATTAACAGATGAAGCACCATTATTAGCAACGTGTTCGTTATTGCCGGTGATAAAAACGTTTGCAGCAGCTGCAAATATTGATGTTGAATTAAAAGATATTTCATTAGCAACGCGAATCTTAGCCACCTTTTCTGATGTGTTACCAGAGAGCCAGCGTGTTGAAGATGCGTTAGCTGAATTAGGTAAATTAACCCAAAAACCTGATACTAATATAATTAAATTACCGAATATCAGTGCCTCTATTCCTCAATTAAAAGATGCTATAGAAGAGTTACAAGGAAAAGGTTATGCCATTCCTGACTTTCCTGATGATCCCCAAACTGCTCAAGAAAAAGAAACAGCCGCTCGCTATTCAAAGACGTTAGGGAGTGCCGTCAATCCAGTATTGAGGGAAGGAAATTCAGACCGTAGAGCACCACCCGCTGTTAAAGAGTATGCTCGAAACAATCCTCATTCAATGGGAAAGTGGAGCCAAGCATCTCGTACCCATGTATCACATATGCACGGCGGTGATTTTTATGCGGGAGAGAAGAGCCTTACGCTTGATAAAGCATGCAAGGTAAAGATTGAGTTTGTCGCTAAAGATGGTGCTGTCACCATGCTTAAAGAGAATATACCTTTGCAAGAAGGTGAAATCATAGACAGTATGTTTATGAGTAAGAAAGCGTTATGTGAGTTTTTAGAGGAAGAAATGACGGATGCCAAAGAAACAGGTGTCATGTTCTCATTCCATGTAAAAGCAACAATGATGAAAGTTTCTCACCCCATTGTTTTTGGGCACGCTGTAAAAATTTATTACAAGGACATGTTTGAAAAGCACGGCGAATTGTTCGATAAACTTGGCGTTAACGTCAACGATGGTATAAGCAGTGTTTACGACCATATTGAAAAACTTCCAGAATCGATTAGAGAAGAAATTTTAGCGGATATGCACGCGTGTTACGAAAGTCGGCCTGAATTGGCAATGGTTGATTCAGCTAAAGGCATCTCAAATTTACATACGCCGAATGAGGTCATCGTTGACGCATCAATGCCGGCGATGATTAGAGCTGGCGGCAAAATGTGGGGGCCAGATGGTAAGTTAAAAGATACTAAAGCGGTTATGCCAGAAAGTACGTTTGCACGTATCTATCAAGAAATAATTAACTTTTGTAAAACACACGGTGCGTTTGACCCAACGACAATGGGCAGTGTGCCAAATGTCGGATTGATGGCGCAAAAAGCAGAAGAGTATGGTTCGCATGATAAAACCTTTGAAGTGCAAGGTGACGGGAATATCCGCATTGTTGATGAAGAAGGCGCAACATTGTTAGAAATGGATGTTGAAGAAGGCGATATTTGGCGTATGTGCCTGGTTAAGGATGCGCCGATTCAAGATTGGGTAAAATTGGCTGTGAATCGAGCACGTTTGTCTGGTGTACCAGCCGTATTTTGGTTAGACGATTACCGGCCTCATGAAAAGGAACTTATTAAAAAGGTTGAGCATTATCTTAAAGACCATGATTTGACAGGGCTAGATATTCAAATCATGTCGCAAACCAGAGCGATGCGATATACGTTGGAAAGGATTTTGCGTGGTAGTGATACGATTTCTGTAACAGGTAATATTTTACGAGATTATTTAACGGATTTATTTCCAATATTAGAATTAGGAACCAGCGCTAAAATGCTATCCATTGTGCCACTAATGGCAGGCGGTGGTTTATTTGAAACGGGTGCTGGTGGTTCAGCGCCTAAGCACGTTAAACAGCTCATAGAAGAAAATCACTTACGTTGGGATTCTTTAGGTGAATTTCTTGCGTTAGGCGCGTCACTTGAGCATTTAGGTATTAATCAGAATAACTCAAAAGCGTTGGTATTATCTAAAACATTAGATAAAGCCACGGGTGACTTGTTGAATAATGGCAAATCGCCTTCTCGTAAAACAGGCGAGTTAGATAACCGCGGTAGTCATTTCTATTTGGCCTTGTATTGGGCTAATGCATTGGCTGAGCAAACTGACGATATGGAGCTTCAAGCATACTTTGCACCGTTAGCAAAGGCCTTGTCCGATAATGAAGTTGCCATTGTTGATGATTTGACAACAGACCAGTGGCATGGCGTTGATATTGGTGGTTACTATAAAGCTGATAAAGACAAGACTGTTGATGTTATGCGGCCTTCGAAGGTGTTCAACGAGGCACTTAAAACCAAGTTAGGTTAGCATTTTTTAGAATACAAAAAGCCCTCAGATGAATAGATTGGTCTGAGGGCTTTTTAATGGGCGTTGCTTATTTCCCTTTTGATCGTAACGATTGAACAGTAAAGTCTTTTCTCTTTACTTGTGGTGAGTTAATGACTGTTTTCATCCTTAGGGTTGTGCAGTGATTTGCTTGTACATCAACCATGGATATTAGTGTGGGCGTGGCAACGCCAGAGTCTTTGTTCTGGGCTAAGTGAAAGTCGGGATGTGAAAACGCACCTATCGCTATTCGCCAAATCTTGTCATTCCTATCGTAGTAGCGCCCTGCTATGGGAATAAACGTTTGGGCATCTATATAGTAAATCCGTTTTGATAAAGGATGAGAGTCAGAAGTAGGTTTAGCTTCAACCATGTATGTTGTACGCACTTGCCAAGGAACACTGGGGAAACATTTCCCTTGACCTTCAAAGTCACCAAATTGATACTCATCGTTGCCTTGTCGAGGGTAGGTTTCATTATGTTTGTAAAAAGGTGTTAACAGTTCTTTAGTGCCTAAATAGCGCCATGTCATGTCATTAATTCGCCCATTATAGCCGAGAAAATCTTCAATCATTATATCGCTTCCAAGAAAGGCATCTGTGGTTTGGCCTGCTGGTAAACGACGAACACGACGTTGTACAGATAGGTAAAGCCAAGTTTTTTCGCGGGCGCTATCATCTTCAAGGCGATGAACTAATAATTGTGTGTTTTTTAAATCAAAAGGTTCTTTAGCGTACAGATAGATTCCATTAAAAATGCCGGCGGGGTTCTTAGGTAAATCAGGCGTTGGCTGAATAGTAGTTCTATATTTGTAACGGAGCGTTTTACCAACAAATGAGATGCTACGTTCGATTTTACCGTCAACCATGCTTTTATAATCCCAAATAAAGGGGTCTACGATGGACGTATCGCCTCCATAGGCATAGCGCATGTTCCAAGCTATTTTTAGCCCCGCATTTTCATCATTAGAATCTGGTGGCTCAGTAAAAGGAGTGCCGCCGTGGTAGGTTTTGAGTTGTTTGTTGTCAGGGTTTATTTGTGTTGTGCCACGGTGTTTGTCAGTCTGTTGAGCGAATACTGAGTTTTGAGGGATATCAAACTGAGGGCCAACAGTGACGGAAAGAGCGCCTTGTTTAATTAAGGCCTGTATTGGTTCATCTAACACGTGCGAAAATTGATTTACGTTGTTAGCGCTGATAATAGTGCCAGTTGCTGGGGCTTCATTGGCAATTACATTAGAGGTTGCTAAAATGAAACCGAGAGCAGTTATATGAGCTTTCATAGAAGAGCTGTCTCTACTTTAAAAAGCTAATAATACGGTGGTTTGGTAGTTGTGTATAGCGGTGAAGCGTGTACAGGTTGTTTTGGATTATGTCAGTGCAGCTGTTTTTGCATACATTAATAGTTGCCGGTAGTCTTTTCCATTATCTGGAAATTTAGCAATGCCAATTTTGGCATTGAGTTTAATAAGAGCACCATCTGCTAGTTGGATTGGTTTGGCTAATTCATCTTTAAGCTTTTCAACTAAAAATTTAATGTGTTCATGGCTTGTCTCGATTGAAAGGTTGGCAAACTCCATGTTTTCAATGTGAGCGTAAATATCCGATTCTCGGGCTTTAGATAATAAACGTGCACTGATGGCATTAAGTGCTAAATCATTTTGTTTATCATTAATATGGCTGACGAGCTTATCAAATGAAATGTAGAGCAAAGCGGCTGTCGCACCAGCTCGTGAACTAAACGCTAACAGGTGTTCTGTTTGCTCCTCAAATTCAGCGGCATTGGGTAAGCTGGAAACATTAATAGTGGCTTTCTCGTCAGGAATCATAGGCGTGAATAAACAGTGATGAATTTGTATACTTAAATATGGCACAAAAATATTTTTTTGCTTTGCTATTAGCACTATTTATTAAGTTTAATGTGTGAGTAGACTGCGACATATTGTCGCAAGGTATCGTTGTTCTTTGCGGTTACTGTTAAAGTACTATTTTTTTATTAAACGTTATTGATGAGCCGATTCATACCAAGAACATCTAAATCTGCACCCCAAGAAAATTTCAAAAGCTTGCTCCTTTTACGGGTATTTGGAATGCTAGGGCAGTTGGTGGCGATTTTGTTAGCGGTTTATCACATCCAGTTGTCTCTTCCAATAGAACCATTGTTGACCTTATTACTCGTCAATGCTATATGGTCAGCTGCGTCTTACGTTTTGTTTCAGCGTCAAGAAAAGGTGTCAGAAAATGGCTTTTTTATTCAATTGGTCTTTGATGTATTGATGTTAACTGCCTTGTTGTATTTTACAGGAGGAGCAACGAACCCTTTCGCTTGGCTTCTTTTAGTACCACACACAATAGCATCAACCATTTTATCTAAACGTTATGCGTGGTTGATGGCCGTTATTGCATCATTGGCTTATACAGTTATTGTCTATTTTTATGTGCCCTTGATGCATATGGATCACCCGATGGAAATGGGCATGGGAGGGCACTTTGAGGAGCATATTATTGGGATGTGGTTAGGGTTTGTTTTGTCTGCTTTTTTGATGGCGTATTTTGTGGCGGGAATGGCTGATGCACTTCGTAAACGAAATCAAGTATTGAATGAATTGAAAGAAAAAATGTACCGCGATGAGCGACTGGTGGCGCTTGGCACCTTAGCGACAGGCGCAGCACACGAATTAGGCACACCATTAGGGACAATGGATATCATTGCGCATGAGCTAGAGTTGCAATTTAAAACAGCAGAGCAAAAACCAATTAAAGATAAACTGGTGCTGATTCAAAAGCAGATTAAACGCTGTAAAGAATCACTTGCAAACATCACAGAAACAGCCACACATGAACGACTAGATGCAGGTCAAATCATTGATGTCGATGACTATATAAAAGAGCTGGTGATGCAGTGGCAAGTTTCGCATACTTCTGAGGGCTTTCAGCAACAATGGAACGGGAAAGGTGTCGTACCCAAAATAGTGTCTGACGTGTCATTATCTCATGCAATTATCAATATTCTGGATAACGCTGCGCAAGCATCTAACGAGGAGGTAGTGCTAGCCGTCAATTGGGATAATCAATATCTGCATATAACTGTAAGAGATGATGGCCCGGGCATGAGCGGTGAGTTGCTTGAAAAATTAGGCGTGAGTGTGCAACCATCAACCCAAGCAGGGTTGGGGTTAGGAACTTATATTGCTAAGGCTTCTGTTGAACGACTAGGTGGTTTTATCGAGTGGAAGAATAATAATAAAGAACAAGGCTTGGATGTATTGATAAGAGTACCAATTTATAAGGGACGTATTTAAATGGGTGAATCCATTGATAAAGTAAGGTTATTGATTGTTGATGATGACGAAACGTATAGTGATGTTCTGAAAGGTGCGTTTGTACAAAGAGGATTCGAGGTAGAGGCTGCCCACGATATTGAACAAGCCACATCGTTAATAACATCATTCCAGCCAGAAATGGCCGTGGTGGATTTGAGGTTAGAACAAGAATCAGGGCTGCATATTATCAAGCAATTAAAAGAGACTGATGAAAACACTAAGGTTGTGATGTTAACTGGGTATGCGAGCATTGCTACGGCGGTGGAAGCGGTGAAATTAGGTGCTATTCAATATATAACTAAACCAGCTAACGTTGATGAAATTTTAACTGCGTTTACTCAACACGACCCTAATGTTGAATTGCAACCAGCCGAGCAGCCTTTATCAGTTAAAAGAATACAGTGGGAACATATGCAAAAGGTCTTGTTAGAATGTGATGGCAATATATCGCAAACAGCAAGGCAACTAAAGATGCACCGCCGTACTTTACAACGGATGTTGGCGAAACGGCCGGTTAGAGAATAAGAAATTTAATGCCAACGCTTGTAGGTGTTTAAAGCCCTCTTAACCAATTAGGTGTCATTTTACTGTTGTCCTTAGACGCCATATCGAGCTGTTGTAATAATATCGTACGGTCTTTTGGCAATATGCCCTTTAACGGCAATGCGTTAGATGCATGGTTGGACCTAAAAATAACAGGTTTCACAGATTCAATGAGTGAAATTAACAGTTTTTGTTCTTCCAATACTTCAAGGTCAGATTGTGGTTGGAAGTCTCTTTTGCGGCGATTAAATTTGTCAATATATTCATCGTGAATTTGTTCATCTAATGTTAATTGCAGGGTTGACAAATAGTTTAAATTTAACTGATTTACCATCGCGGCTGTTTGCTCTATGTGTTCTTGCCAATATTTCCGCCCGCCTAGGCCTAAAATAACAGTGGCGGAAACTTTTAATCCGGCGTCAGATGCTTTTTGAATACCTTCTATTATCTTATTTGATGTGGCCCCCTTGGTAATACACTTTAGAAGCTCGTTGCTGCCGGTTTCAATGCCATAGTAAATGAGTTGTAGCCCCGCTTCTTTCAATGTACGTAATTCACCAGTTGTTTTAACGATCAGGTTATTAGGTAAGGCATAACTACTAACACGGTTCAGTTTTGGAAATTTCTGATAAAGTTCAGCAAGGATAGTGAGCAAAGAGTCGGTGTCGCGATATAAAGCATCACCATCGGCTAGAAAAATTCGTCTGGTATCTGGGTATTGTTTAGCTGCAATGGCGATATCTTCAAATACGTTTTCCATTGGCTTTTCGGCGAATGTTTTAGAGCGGTACATGGAGCAAAAGCTACAGCGATTAAAACTGCAACCTTCAGTAATTTGTAAAATCAGACTGTTTGCTTCGGAAGGAGGGCGGTAAAGTGGGTAGGTATATTCCATTAACAGATAAAAATAGTGAAAACTTTATTGTGCCTGCTTGATTGATAGAACACAATCATGGACAATCCACATCCTGAATGACACCAATGAATTATGGTGACTCATGTCGGTCCCCTCGCAACGTGAAGCTGTGAACTCCGCCAGGCCCGGAAGGGAGCAACGGCAGCAGCGGAATCGTGTGCCGGGGTGTGGCTGGCGTGAGTTACCACCCATTTTTAAGCCTAGCGAAAGGCGTTAAAAAATTCGTACAAATCCATATTGCTTTGATACCCTACCCATTGATATGAGCTACAAAGTATTCGCAAGAAAATGGCGCCCTTTAAATTTTGCCCAAGTTGTTGGGCAAGAGCATGTGGTACGTGCGCTGGTTAATGGTTTAGAACACGATCGTTTACATCACGCGTATCTTTTTACGGGCACACGCGGGGTCGGTAAAACCACCATAGCAAGGGCGTTGGCAAAGGCTTTTAATTGCCCTGATAAAATAGGCGCTGAACCTTGTTGCAAATGTAATACGTGTTTAGAAATTGATCAGGGTCATTACCCTGATTTAATTGAAGTTGATGCGGCATCTAAAACAGGCGTTGATGACACACGTGATTTGCTTGAAAACGTTCAATACGCACCGGTTAGTGGCAAGTACAAAGTTTATCTAATTGACGAAGTTCACATGTTTTCAAAAAGCAGTTTTAATGCGTTATTGAAAACATTGGAAGAACCGCCTGAGCACGTTAAATTTTTATTGGCAACGACAGACCCTCAAAAACTCCCCGTCACTGTTTTATCACGTTGTTTACAGTTCAATTTAAAGCGCTTATACCCTGAGCAAATTGAGGGCCAATTTAAGCTGATCCTTGACAGTGAGGGTATCGAGTATCAACCGCAGGCAACAGAGCGTTTAGCGCACGTTGCAGACGGCAGCATGAGGGATGGGTTAAGTCTTTTGGATCAAGCCATTGTGCACGGTAATGGCTCGCTACAAGAAGCGGATGTATTAGATATGCTGGGCAGTGTGGCACGAGAGCCCGTTATTGATTTGATGCGATCGTTAGCGACCAAGCAGGGTGCTGATGTAATGCAGGCTATTGCTGTGTTAGATGAGTTTGCGCCTGATTATTCAGATGTATTACAGGCACTGTTAACACTGTTACATAAGGTCGCAGTTCATCAAATTGTTGCAACCGAGGAATTGGATCCAGCGTTGCAAGATATATCCCGTGAGATCACAAAAGAAGATATTCAGCTTTTTTATCAAATAGGCTTGCTTGGACAAAAAGACCTTTCATTGGCACCGAACCCTAAAATGGGCTTTGAAATGGTGATGTTAAGAATGATAACATTTTCACCAGTACAAGCAGATCAATCAAATGATGTGATTAAAGCACCTGTCCACCTTGCCCCAGTGAAGCCTAACGTTGAAAATAAAATCAGCGCGCAACCGCCAAAAAAGCCAACACCTACGCTAACAATCCCTGAAAAAAAAACACTTAAAAACCTGACAGCAACGGAACAAGTTGAAGAAATAAAGACGGTAGATAAAGATGTTAAATGGCATGAATTGGTGCCAATATTAAATTTAGACCCAATGACGTTACAATTAGCGAACAATGCGACGCTTACGCGACTTGCTGATCATGATTGTGAATTGTTGCTGGCCGCTGGGCATGTGTCATTGAGTAAGAAGTCTGAAGAGGTATTACAAAATGCGCTATCAGACTATTACGGGCGAAAACTTAGGCTGGTGTTAAGACAAGATGAAAGCAACGTTGTGACACCGAATGCGATTGTTAGTAATGAAAAAGCAGAACGTCAACGCCAAGCTGAGGAAGAGATTAAAAATAATAAAACGGTCAACAAAATACTTGAGTTATTTGATGGAAAAATAATTGAAGGGTCAATTAAACCGATCGATTAAAACGGTTAACAAAGCACAATAAAGTACGGAGTAAAGAGATGAAAAATCAACTAGGTGATTTAATGCAACAAGCGCAAAAAATGCAAGAAAAGATGCAAGAAGCGCAACAAAAGTTAGCGGATATAGAAGTACAAGGTGAGTCGGGTGGCGGCTTGGTTAAAATAACGTTAACGGGTAAACATCAAGCAAGAAGAATATCAATCGACGCTAGTTTATATGAAGAAAACGATAAGGAAATGTTGGAAGATCTTGTTGTTGCGGCGATCAATGATGCAGTTCAAAAAGTTGAAAGTAAAAACAAGGATAGTATGGCTGATATGACGGCTGGCATACCTCTCCCCCCAGGATTTAAGATGCCGTTCTAAGTACGAAAATGCAAGAGCCCGTACTGCAAAAACTAATGGATGCACTTCGCTGTTTGCCCGGCGTTGGCCCAAAGTCGTCACAACGGATGGCGTTTCATTTATTAGAGCGTGATCGACAGGGCGCTTTTCATTTGGCCGAAAGTTTAGCTGAAGCGGTAGATAAAATTGGTCATTGTCTGATTTGCCAAACACTCAGTTCAAGTGATGAATGTGGTCTTTGTGCGGACGACAGGCGAGATAAACAGTTGTTGTGTGTTGTGGAGACCCCCGCGGATGTGATGGCGATTGAGGGCGCAACGTCATTTAAAGGTGTGTATTTTGTACTGAATGGCCGATTATCACCCCTTGATGGGCTGGGCCCGGCAGATATCGGGTTAGATAAATTGGCTAGTCGGGTGGAGCAAGGGTTGCTGAAGGAGATTATCTTAGCAACTAACCCAACGGTAGAAGGTGAGGCCACCGCACATTACATCGCCGAAATGGCCAAAAAACATAATGTTCGTGCCACTAGGATTGCCCATGGCGTCCCCTTAGGCGGTGAGTTGGAATATATCGATGGTGGTACGTTGTCGCATGCGTTTAGCGGTCGTAGTGATGTTTAACTATAGGGAGTTAATATGAGTGATTGTTTGTTTTGTAAAATGGTAGCAGGGGATATAGCGCCTGATATTGTTTATGAAACAGAGAGCATATTGGCCTTTAGAGATATTAGCCCACGTGCACCTACCCATGTGTTGATTATCCCTAAAAAACACATTGCAACATTGGCTGATGTTGGTGAAGAAGATACGGTGCTGATGGGTGAAATTATGCAAGCTGCTAAAAAAGTAGCGGAGATGGAAGGCTTGGCTGATTCAGGGTATCGAACGGTTTTTAACTGCAAAAAAGATGCGGGTCAAGAGGTGTATCACATTCACCTGCACTTGCTTGGTGGGCGAAGTTTAACCTGGCCTCCAGGCTAGGGTTTGCATTACGTTAAAACTGTTTTTAACAGCTAAGTTTTTCACGTAACTTTAGATACCTGTGGTATCTGTTCTCAGAAATATTACCTTTTTCTAGTTGCCTTTTAATTTCGCACTTAGGTTCTTTAATATGGATGCAATTTGAATACTTGCACTGACTTGCATGCTGTTTTATTTCACGATATCCATCCGCTAAGGCGAACTCGGAAATATTGGCAAGCCCAAAGATATTAACGCCAGGGCTATCTAAAATATCACCGCCGTCAGGTAGTTTGTAGAGTGTAGTTGCAGTGGTGGTGTGTTTGCCTAAACCAGATGCATTGGACAAGGTTTTAGTTTGTAAACTTAAGTCCGGTAACAGGGCATTAATGATGCTAGATTTCCCCACACCTGATTGACCAACCAATAAACTCACTTTGTTGTGTAGCTGTTCTTTCAACGCCGTTAAATCGCTATTTTCTTTTGCGCTGGTTTTAAGTACGTCATAACCAAGTCGTTGGTAATCATTAATAATTGATTGGGTTGTTCGTGTTGACTCTTCATCCAACAAATCACATTTATTCAGAACAATCAGCGGTGTTAGGTCTTGGTTTTCGCAAACCACTAAATACTGATCTAGAAGTAGGGCATCAATAGTCGGCTTAACGGCAAGAATGACAACAATTTGGTCTAAGTTAGCGGCCACTGGTCGTGTGCCGCCCCGTTTTGCTGGACGAGACAGTAGTGAGTGGCGTGGTAACACCTGCTCCACTCTGCCAGCATCTTCCTCAGTTTTTAACCAAAGAACATTGTCGCCCACTGCAGGTTGTTCCAATTGAGTTCGTTTATGACATCTGGAGACGTTACCATCTGAGCCTTCAATGATGAGCGCTTTTCCAAGATGAGCAATAACGCGGCCCTTAAGCAACTCGCTCATTGGTTGCTTGGTGTCAGACAAGGTTATAAATATTCAAAGTGAATAACGCTTAATCAAGTCTTCATCAATAAAATTAATTGTTCGGCTTTGCAAGTGAGTTTAAATGGTCGATACGCACACTGGCTGGCGGGTGACTATGATGATAGCTTGAATACAAAGGGTCGGGAGTTAGTGTGCTCGCATTATCTCTGTACAGCTTAACCAACGCTTGAACTAATGCTGTTGGTTTAGCGACAGTGCTGGCAAATGCATCAGCTTCAAATTCAAATTTACGTTGAAACTTACTACTTAGCGGGTGCAAAAAAGTCATAAAGACAGGGCTAACTAAAATAAATAATAATAGAGCAATGGCGTCGTTAACTTGGGCCATATAAAGACCATCAAAAAACCAGTTTTGCTGTTTTAACCAACCGAGTAAAGCAAACCCTACTAATGTCATGCAGGTAGATAAAATCATTTGTTTGGTGATATGTTTACACTTGAAGTGCCCAAGTTCGTGGGCGAGTACCGCCTCAACTTCATCGGGGTCAAGCGACTCGAGGAGTGTGTCATAAAACACAATTCGTTTATTATTGCCTATCCCCGTGAAGTAAGCATTGCCGTGCCCAGAACGGCGCGAACCATCCATCACAAAAATGCCTTTACTATTAAAGCCGCAACGTTCTAACAGCTGTTGAATACGTGATTTTAATTGGTCGTCTTCAAGTGGAGTGAATGTGTTAAATAACGGCGCAATAACTGTTGGTACGAGCCAGGTCATAAAAAAGGTGAAGGTGATGGTAAATAACCAGGCATAAGCCCACCAGTATTCGCCCATTTGAGACATTACCCACAACAGACCATATATGACGGGTATTCCAATGATTAGCATTAGAGCGATTTGTAAACATTGGTCTTTAAAAAATTGACGGATGGTTGTGTTGTTAAAGCCAAATTTCTGCTCAATTCTAAACGTTTGATAAATATCCAAAGGCAATTCGATAAGGTGCGATAGAAGGAAGACGCCGATGATTAGAGCTGTTCCGGCCCATAAGTCGTGTTGAATATACTGTTGAGAGATACTAACGAGAATATTTAAAACACCACCCAGTGTTAAAAAAACTAATAATCCACTACTGATTAATATATTAAGGGTCGATATTTGCGTTTTGGCAATAGTGTAATCAGCTGCTTTTTGATGAGCGTCTAGTTCTATCTTACCCTTAAAGTCTTTTGGAACATTGTTTCTATGTAAATACACATGGGTCATTTGGCGTTTGTTCAGCCATAGCTTCAACAGGAGGGATGAGACTAGAAAAAATAAAAATATATAGCTAAATTCGTTCATGTATTTATATGTGTGTTAGTGTTAATTTTTTGATAAAAATGTAGGTAAGTTTTAATGTCACAGAACGCACAAAATCTAATTTGGATAGATCTTGAAATGACGGGTTTAGAGCCTGAAACGGATTCTATCATTGAAATAGCGACGATTGTCACTGATAAGGAGCTAAATGTATTGGCAGAAGGGCCTGTGTTAGCCGTAAGGCAATCAAAAAGCATTATGGATGGAATGGATGCTTGGAATCAAAAACACCATGGTCAATCAGGGCTTATCGAACGGGTTTTAAACAGCGATTTGGATGAAAAGTCAGTCGAGGACCAAACGATAGCATTTTTAGAGCAATGGGTGCCTAAAGGTGCTTCGCCAATGTGTGGAAACAGTATTTGCCAAGACAGACGCTTCATGGCGAAAACCATGCCAAGGCTCGAAGCCTTTTTTCATTATAGAAATTTAGACGTTAGTACGTTAAAGGAACTGGCGAGCCGATGGGCGCCCGATGTGCTTAAAGGCTTTACTAAGCAAGGAACACACCAAGCATTAGATGATGTTAGGGAATCGATTGAAGAATTGAAGTATTACCGACAAACGTGTTTAAAGATTTAATTAACTCTTCACTATGTTAACAATTTGTTGAAAGGTGACGGCTTTGTTGCTGGTTAATGGCCCACTGGACGTGTTCTCGAATAATATCTAAAGGATGATGTTCTTTTTGCTTTAAAGCTTTTATCGTATTAATGTTGTAGGGGGCATTTCCTAGGGCGATGGCGATATTCCTAATCCAGCTTGTATAGCCGATGCGTCGTATGGAAGATCCCTCTGTTCGGGTTAGAAACTCAGGCTCTGTCCAGTTAAATAAATCCGATAAGGTGGCTGTGTCGAGTTGTTGACGAGCAATAAAGTCGTTTTCATCAGTCAGTTGGGCAAACCGGTTCCATGGGCAAACTTGCTGGCAGTCATCACAGCCAAAGATGTGGTTACCCATTAAGGGCCTGAGTTCTTCTGGAATAGACCCTTTTAATTCAATGGTTAAGTAAGAAATGCAGCGTCGTGCATCAACCGTATACGGGGCAATAATCGCTTGGGTAGGGCAAATATCAATACAGTCGGTACAGGTGCCGCAATGTTCTTTTGCCGGTTGGTCAATGGGTAGCGGCAAGTCAGTATAGAGCTCGCCTAAAAAAAACCATGAGCCGGCTTGTTTATTAAGTACGTTGCTGTGTTTGCCTATCCAGCCAAGCCCCGCCTTTTCCGCCAGTGCCTTTTCCATCACGGGCGCGCTATCTACAAAAGCACGATAGCCAAAATGGCCAACGTGTTGTTCGATGTGGTTAGCCAGTTTTTGTAGCTTTTTACGGATAACTTTATGATAGTCTCGTCCTAAAGCATAACGAGAAATATAAGCTTGGGCGGGATTGCTCATTAGTTGATTGGTGCTCTCCATCGGTTCCGGTAAATAGTCCATTCGACATGAAATTACGCGTACTGTGCCCGGTATTAATTCAGCCGGCCGGGTTCTTTTGGTTCCGTGCTTGTGCATGTAAGACATCTCGCCCTGGTAGCCTAAACTAAGCCACTGGTTTAATTGCTGTTCTGCGTCGGATAGTTCAGTGTCTGTAATGCCAACTTGCTGAAAGCCCAATGATTGGCCATAGGCTTTTATGTCGTGTGCAAGTTGTTGGAAGTCGGTGCTGTTTTTGTTCATCTGTTGTAGGATACCTGAAAATTAACAGTATCTTTAGTAATCAATTGTTATGAAAAGTGTGCAAATTACAGGCGTTGAAGTTTTATCCTTTGATGAGATGAAGAAAATGTTGCCTCCTAGAATGGTTGACTCGCATAAAGGCGATTATGGACATGTTCTTTTGGTCGGAGGTTCGCTTGGGTTTGCTGGTGCAATTTGTTTGGCGGGCGAGTCCGCATTAAGGACGGGTGCTGGGCTTGTTAGTATTGCGACACAGGTTGAACATGCCTCAATAATTACCATGAACCGCCCAGAATTAATGTGCCACGGTATTGAGAGCCAGATAGAATTAAAAAGACTAGCTAAACGTTGTACTGTGTTGGCTATTGGGCCGGGGCTTGGGAAAGGGATATGGTCACAGCATATGCTTGCAGGCGCGTTGGAATTGAAGTTACCCATTGTCATCGATGCTGACGGGCTCAATATATTATCAATGGAGCAACGAAAATGCGATCAATGGGTTTTGACACCTCACGCAGGCGAAGCAGCACGGCTTTTAAATTGTAAAATACGTGATATTCAAGACGACAGGAGGTCGGCTATTAAAGAGGTTCAGCAGACATATGGCGGCGTTGTCGTTTTAAAAGGCGCAGGAAGTTTGATTTATGGTGGTTCTGGAACAATATATCAATGCCAGGCTGGCAACCCAGGCATGGCGTCTGGTGGAATGGGTGATGTGTTAACTGGTGTTATCGCTGGATTGATAGCTCAGGGGAACGGATTGTTAGAAGCGACTAAATTAGGTGTGTTGATTCATGCAATAGCAGGTGATCGCGCCGCAAAAAGTGGTCAAAAAGGTATGTTGGCAAGTGATTTAATACGACATATACGTGAGTTGATGAATGAGAATTAAGAGTGAAGCAGAGATGCTCGAAGTGGGTGCAGAGTTTGTTAGCAAGTTGGGCGCAGGGGCGCTAATTTATTTAATAGGCGATTTAGGTGCTGGCAAAACAACGTTTGTTCGAGGCGTGCTGAGAGGCTTGGGGCATACTGGTTCAGTTAAAAGTCCAACTTATAACATTGTTGAGCATTACGAACTGTCTAGCCAACAGCTGTATCATTTTGATTTATACCGTGTGAACGATGCGGAAGAATTGGAATACATGGGCATAAGAGACTATTTGAATAATGAAAGTATTGCCTTCGTTGAATGGCCAAATAAAGGCGAAGGTGTGTTGCCAAAGGCAGATATAGTGATTCAGTTTGATATTCAAGGTGCTGAAAGATTATTAATGATTAAAGAGGCGTAAGCTGTGAACGAACTTCATTACGATATAGAGGTTTTGCCAAAATACATTGAGCTGTTATAAGGTTTTATTAAGTATGGGTATATTTATAGACTACAAAAAAATGAAACAGCGTTATTTAATTGGCATATTGGTGTTAATAACGAGCCAGACGGTTTTTGCAAAAACGGTGTCGGTTGAGTCGCTTCGTTTTTGGACGGCACCAGATCATACGCGTTTAGTGTTCGGGGTCTCGGCACCGGTCGACCATAAGATTTTTACGTTAGAAAGCCCATCGCGAATCGTTCTGGACCTTAAAAGTACAAAATTTAGTACAACCTTACCAACGTTTGAAAAGCACCCGCTTGTTAGCCTAATCAGAGAGGGTGTTCGTGATAAAAAAGATTTACGGGTTGTCTTGGATTTAAAGCAATCGGTTAAACCTAAAAGCTTTTTGTTAAAACCTAATAAAAGTTATGGGCATCGTTTGGTTGTTGATTTGTACCCAAGCTCCCCAGGTAAAGCAAAAAAACCTAAAGTCGTAAAAAAAGCCAATTCATCAGCAAATAAAAAGTGGGTGGTTGCCATTGATGCGGGTCACGGTGGCGAAGACCCTGGCGCAAAAGGGGGAAGAGGCACGCGCGAAAAAGATGTCGTCTTAGCTATTGCTAAAAAATTAGCCAAGAAAATTAATCAGCAAGCGAATATGAAAGCCTATATGGTCAGGTCGGGGGACTATTACATAGGGCTGCGACAACGTATGGAAAAAGCACGGCAAGCGCGTGCGGATTTATTTATATCTATTCATGCGGATGCTTTTAAAGACCAGCGAGCGCGTGGTTCTTCAGTGTATGTATTGTCAAACCGAGGGGCCAGTAGTGAGGCTGCTCGATGGTTGGCAAAAAGTGAAAACGCGGCGGATTTAGTTGGTGGTGTGAGTTTGGATGATAAGGACGATATGTTGGCATCTGTCTTGTTTGACATGTCCCAAAAAGCAACTAAAGATGCGAGTGCCACGGTTGCTGGGGAAATCTTAACTAACCTTAAAGGTGTTGGGCATGTGCACAAAAAAAGCGTTCAGCACGCGGGGTTTATGGTGCTTAAATCACCTGATATCCCGTCCATACTAATAGAAACAGCGTTTATCTCCAATAAGCATGAAGAAGCTAAATTACGCAGCTCTTCGCATCAATCAAAAATTGCGTCTGCGGTGTTAAAAGGTGTTAAAGCTTATTTTGCTCAACAGGCGCCATTATCGAACCGCCAAGCCACTAATCGTTATAAAATTCAAAAAGGTGATACGTTATCGGATATTGCACAACGTTACCAAGTGCCTTTGAGCAAACTTAAACGTGCTAATACGTTAAAAAACAATTTGATTCGTGTTGGCCAAGTCATCAAAATTCCTAGTTAATGACGCATTCCTCTTTTCTGATAAATTCATCTGTTTAATCCGATACAATAATCGTTGTATTCAGGGGCACCATGTCGATAAAACCTTTACCACCACAACTTATTAATCAAATCGCTGCAGGTGAGGTAATTGAGCGCCCGGCATCTGCTGTTAAAGAGCTAGTTGAGAACTCATTAGATGCTGGAGCGAATTTTGTCACCATTGATATTGAGGAAGGTGGGGCGCGTTTGATCAGGGTTAGTGATGATGGCGGTGGTATTGTAAAGGCGGAACTGGCGTTAGCATTGTCTCGTCATGCAACCAGTAAAATTGCATCGCTGAATGATTTAGAAGCGGTGATGAGTTTTGGTTTTAGAGGTGAAGCCCTGCCAAGCATGAGCTCAGTATCAAGGTTCACGATAACGTCACGCGTTGAAGAAAGTTCGACTGCTTGGTGTATGAAAACAGACGGAACTGAAGCAGATATGCAGGTGGCACCTGCGGCGCACCCAGTTGGAACAACAGTGGAATTGCGTGAAATTTTTTATAATACACCAGCGCGTCGAAAGTTCCTTAAAACCGATAAAACCGAATTTGGGCACATAGAAACTGTTATAAAACGTATGGCGTTGAGCCGCTTTGATGTGGGTTTTTGTTTGAAGCATAACCAACGCGTTGTAATTAATGCTAAGCCTGCGATTGAGTTTGACGATAAAGCGCAACGGGTTGGAATGTTGTGTGGAAAGGATTTTGTTGAAAATTCGATTAGTTTGGATGTGGAAAATGGTGAATTAGCGTTGCAAGGTTGGGTGGGGTTGCCTACCTATTCACGATCCCAAACAGATATGCAGTTTTTCTATGTTAACGGCCGTTTAATTCGAGATAAGTTGATTAATCATGCGGTTAGGATGGCATATCAAGATGTGTTATTTCATGGTCGTCACCCTGTATATGTATTGTATTTGTCGATTAACCCAAGATTAGTGGATGTGAATGCTCATCCCGCCAAGCTTGAAGTTAGGTTTAGAGAAAGCCGCGCGGTTCATGACTTTGTTTACCGACGCATTAAGCAAATATTGACGGATGCTCGGCCCGATGATTATATTCCGCAAGTCGCGTATCAAGCGCCAAGTGGTGTGGATTCGCCTGGTTATCAAAACATGCAGCAATCATCGATGCCTCTATCAGTTGCGGAACCTACACAGCAATATTTCGCTCATGCGCATGCACACGCGCATGGCAGTACAACGGAACGTGCATATTCATCAGATAATGATGCCGAGCAAAACGGCGCGCCCACAATGGGCTTTGCAATAGCGCATTTACATAACACGTATATTTTGGCGGAATCACAAAAGGGTTTGGTGCTAGTTGATACACACGCAGCACATGAACGTATTGTTTACGAAAAACTAAAAAAGCAATATGACACTGGCCAGTTAGCGGCGCAGCCATTATTGATTCCACAAAAAATTCATGTGTCGATTGATGAAATGGCGATATATGAACAGAACGAGGCGTTATTTTCTGAATTAGGGGTTGAAGTAAGTGCCTCGGGCCCAGATTCGTTACTGATAAGGTCTATCCCCGTTCTTTTGTCTACTGATAATGCTGAAAAATTAGTGCGAGATTTGTTTCAAGACATTATTGCCACGGGCGAAAGTGCAAGCGTTAAAGAGGCCTGTTACACAGTGTTAGGCAATATGGCTTGTCATAATTCTATTAGAGCAAATAGACGTTTAACCGAAATGGAAATGAATGCCTTATTGCGTGATATGGAAAAAACGGACAACAGTGGCCAGTGTAATCACGGGCGTCCAACATGGGTGTTGTTAGACGCTAAACAATTGGACTCGCTCTTTTTGCGGGGTCAATAAGCCATTATCGTGTGAATATGGATAAACCCCCGGTTATTTTTATTATGGGGCCTACCGCATCGGGTAAAACAGCGCTGGGTATTGAGGCTGCAAAAAACCTAAATGGCGAAATCATCAGCGTAGATTCCGCATTGGTGTATCGAGGGATGGATATTGGTACGGCGAAACCAGATATGGCTGAGCGTGATGGGGTTGTTCATCATTTGATTGATATTCTCAATCCTTCAGAAAAATTTTCTGCGGGTCAATTTCGTGATCAGGCGTTATCGTTAATCAAGAAGATACATCAACAAGGTAAAACAGCCATTTTGGTTGGCGGAACGATGTTGTATTTTCATGTTTTACTCGAAGGCATGGCTAAACTGCCGTCGGCAAATGAAAAGGTTAGGCAAGAAATTGATGAACAAGCAAAATTGAACGGTTGGGCTTCAGTCCATCATCGTTTAAAACAAGTTGATCTAGTTGCAGCTGAGCGAATTCATGTTAATGACCCACAACGCATACAGCGTGCATTAGAGGTTTATTTGGTATCTGGCCGTACTCAAACGGACTGGTTGAAAGAGCAAAAACAAATAGAGTTACCATTTAGGCCATTAAAATTTTCTATTTCGCCCTCAGATAGGAAAGCGTTGCATAAAAAAATCGAACAACGTTTTGATCACATGTTGGAGCAAGGGTTTGAGCAAGAGGTTCAACGCTTATTTGAGCAGCCAGGCTTGCATGAAAACCTTCCAGCGATACGAGCTGTTGGTTATAGGCAAATGTGGGCCTATTTAAAGGGGGAATATGATTATCGTCAAATGCGTGAAAAGGCCATCATAGCGACACGGCAGTTAGCAAAACGTCAATTTACTTGGCTGCGTTCTCAACAAGGTGTGCATGAATTTGAAGTGGGAGATAGCAGCGCTTTAAAAAAAATATTGAATAACTACGATAAAATAAAAGGTTAAGCCTTGAAATATTTTAAAAAGTCATTATATATAGTCTAGCAATATAATTAATCATATGTTTTTTAGAGAAAGTGTCTGTGTTTAAGGAAAAACATAGCGTCTAAGTAAGATTTTGTTATCTTAGTCGTTCTTTATATATTGATGAACGTATCTATTCTGGATAGTCCAGTATTATCAACAATAAAAACAGGAGCAAGGCATGGCAAAGGCAAATAATTTACAAGACACATTTTTAAATACATTAAGAAAAGAGCACGTGCCTGTTGCAATTTTCTTGGTTAATGGCATCAAGTTACAAGGGCAAATTGAATCGTTTGATCAATACGTTGTTATTCTTAAGAATGCAATTAACCAAATGGTTTATAAGCATGCTATCTCAACTGTTGTACCTGCTCGTGCGGTGGAAATGCCTCGCTCAGATGAGCAGCAACCAGGCTAACGTTTTATTGCGCCAAAAATATAATCGCTAGTGGAGTTATTTGACCGCCCAAAGTTTGGCGAAAGGGCTGTTATTGTCTACTTGTCTATTAATGGTGATTTTACTGAAGATGATTTAGACGAGTTCAAGCAACTTGTTATTTCGGCGGATGTTGAACCGTTAGTGTCTATTACGGGTTCAAGGCGATCTCCAGATTCACGGTATTTTGTGGGTAAAGGTAAGCTGGACGAACTTAAGCATGTGTTGATAGAAAGCTGTGCAGATGTGGTGTTATTTAATCACATGCTCAGCCCTAGCCAGCAACGAAATCTTGAAGAAGCGCTGCAAGTACGAGTGATTGACCGTACGGGCCTAATTTTGGATATTTTTGCCCAACGAGCGCAATCATTTGAGGGGAAATTGCAGGTTGAATTAGCTCAACTGCAACACTTATCCACTCGTTTAGTGAGAGGCTGGACTCACTTAGAGCGACAAAAGGGCGGAATTGGTTTGCGTGGACCTGGTGAAACGCAGCTTGAAACAGATAGGCAGCTTATCGGGAAGCGCTTACGCCAGATTAAGTCTAGGTTAAAAAAGGTCAGTAAGCAACGTGACCAAGGGCGTCGTAGCCGCCAACGGGCCGATGTTCCAACGGTATCTTTAGTGGGCTATACGAATGCTGGAAAATCAACGCTATTTAACCAATTAACAAATGCAAATATTTACGCAGCAGACCAGCTGTTTGCCACGCTAGATCCGACGTTACGACAAATTAAATTGCCTGATTATGGTGAATTAGTGGTTGCCGATACAGTTGGGTTTATTCAAGATTTGCCACATGAGTTGGTGGTAGCCTTCCGATCAACGTTACAAGAAACAATTGAAGCCGACCTATTGCTTCACGTGGTTGATGCAAGTAGTCCGAATAGGTACGAGCAAGCTCGAGAAGTGAATAGTGTGCTTAAAGAAATTGGTGCGGACAAAACGCCGCAGTTGATGATTTATAATAAAATTGACTGCATGCCTGCAGTTGAGTCACATATTGAATATACGGATGACGGAGGAATCAAAGCTGTTTGGTTATCTGCGTTAAAGCAAGATGGGTTGAATCTTTTGCTGGATAGCTTGTCTACACTTTGTCACAACGATGATACGCATGTAGAGGTTGTTATCAAGCCAAGTCAGGCTAAATTACGAGCAAAATTATTTGAAGTGGCGCAGATACTAAATGAGAAAAACAGAGAAGACGGTTGTTGGGAAATGGAATTAAATTTACCCAATAAGTATGGTCATCTAATAGCAGAGCTTGAATGCTGTTAGTTCGGTTTTGATGATTAATTAATAACATAACTCCTTGCTTGCGATTCAATACCACCCTAAAATTGCTAACTGGAATAAATAAAAACGATTAATAGAGGTTTACTATGTCTTGGGACGAATCAGATAAAGATAAAGATAAAGAAAATAAGAAAGATCCGTGGAGTGGCCGCAAAAAAGAGCAGTCTCCGCCGGACCTGGATGAGGTGATACGTTCCATGCAAGAGAAATTAAGTGTGTTGTTCGGTGGCGGTGCTAAAAACCCTAAAAGACCTAACGGTAATGGTACTAAAAGCACTGGATCAGCACCAACTGGGTTTAACTTCACATTAATTATTGTTGTTGCCGCGTTAGTTTGGTTGGCTTCAGGCATTTATATTATTGATGAGGGTAATAGAGGTGTTGTGTTGCGTTTTGGAAAATATCTGGAAACAACATTACCAGGGCCTCATTGGCGTTTGCCTAGGCCAATAGATAGTACATTGATAGTCAATGTGGATCAGCAACGATTTATCGAAGTGGGTTATCGTTCTGGTGCTAATCAGCAATCTTCAAGCGGCGTGAGAAAGGAAGCATTAATGCTCACAGAAGATGAAAATATCATCGATGTACGTTTGGCTGTTCAGTACAAGGTGAAAAATGCGCAAGATTATTTATTTAATGTACGTGGCCCAGAGGTAACGCTAAAACAAGCGACTGAAAGTGCCTTAAGGTCAGTTATTGGTAAAAGTAAAATGGACTTCGTGTTGACCGAAGGGCGAAGCGATGTTGTGGCTAACGTAGAAACTGAATTGCAAAAAATGTTAGATGACTATGGGACGGGCATTATTGTTTCATCGGTTAACTTGGTTGAGGCGCAGCCACCTGAAGAAGTACAGGGTGCATTTTCTGATGCAATTAAAGCGCGTGAAGATGAACAGCGATATATAAATGAATCTCAAGCGTATTCGAATGAGGTGATACCAAAGGCACGTGGAGCAGGTTCAAGAATAGTTCAAGAAGCTGAAGCGTATGAACAACGAGTGGTATCTGAAGCATCAGGTGATGCTTCTCGTTTTGACCAATTGCTTGTTGAGTATGAGTTGGCACCGGAAGTTACACGAAAAAGGCTATATCTGGAAACAATGGAAGATGTTTTAGGGAACTCGAAAAAAGTAATAATGGACGTGAAGGGGGGGAATAACCTCATGTATTTGCCGATTGATAAATTAATGCAATCAAACAACGAAAAGCCGTCAACAAACCGGTTTATCACACCACCAGAAAAAACCACGCCAGAAACATCGGGTAGAGATACTAGTTATAGAGATAGAGCAGGAAGGGGTAGATAAATGAAAATTAGTCCAGTAATTATTTTTGGAATATTAGGTGTCTTATTTGTAGGTGCTAATAGTGTGTTTACCGTCGATCAGCGTGAAAAAGCAATGGTCTTTCGTTTGGGTGAAATTGTTCGTTCAGACATAACGCCGGGTCTTCATTTTAAAACGCCTTTTATCAATAATGTTAGAAAGTTTGATGGCAGAATTCAGACATTAGACTCACAACCAGAGCGATTTTTGACATCTGAGAAAAAGAACGTGATTGTAGATACGTTTGTAAAGTGGAAAATTGCAAGTGTTGATGATTTCTACCGAGCTGTTGGTGGTGATCCTCGTCAAGTGGATACGCGATTAAATCAGTACGTAAAAGAAGGTATGAGAGCGGCATTTAGTAAGCAAACCATATCAGAGGTTATTTCGGTTGGTAGGGATCTAGTTCGTGTCGGGCTTGTTAAAGATATGGATGTGTTAGGTAAAGCATTGGGTGTGGATATCGTTGACGTAAGAATCAAGCGAATTGACTTGCCTGAAGAGGTAAGCGCTTCTGTCTATAAAAGAATGGAGTCAGAGCGTGAACGAGTTGCGCGTGATTTTAGATCTCGTGGTAAGGAAGCAGCAGAAAGGATCAAAGCCGATGCAGACAAGCAAGGTGAGATTATTTTGGCTAACGCTTATAAAGAGTCGCAAGAATTACGCGGTAAAGGTGATGCGCTAGCAGCGAGAACATATGCAGATGCATATAACAAAAACACAGAATTCTTTGCTTTTTATCGCAGTTTAGATGCGTACCGTAAAAGCATGGGGTCTGGTAATGACCTGATTGTTCTTGAGCCTACGTCTGATTTCTTTAAGTACTTTAAAAAGCAGTAACGTTTAATTCAGCATTATTGAGTTTCTATTATGGCGTGGCAGGATCTATTTACGGCGGTTGCGCTGGTGTTAATTTTGGAAGGAATCATTCCTTTCATGAGCCCAGATGCCTTACGTAAAACGTATCAACGCCTGATGGAAATGGAAGATCAAACAGTCCGGATGTCTGGCTTAGTCAGTATGATAGCAGGTGTGTTGTTGCTAACATTAATTCGGTAGAGTGAAGCAAGTCGATGAAAAATAAAAACAACTGGATGTTGCCTGAAGGTATTGAAGAGTTGCTTCCTAAGGATGCTGCACACCTGGAAAAAATGCGTCGTGAATTATTAGATGTGTTTAATAAGTGGGGTTATCAATATGTCATCCCGCCAATGGTGGAATTTTTGGATTCTTTATTAACCGGTACAGGGCCAGAGATTGACTTGCAAACGTTTAAAGTAACGGATCAAATCAGTGGAAGAACACTTGGAATTCGTGCAGATATGACGCCTCAAGTTGCACGTATGGCGATGAATCAGATCAGCTCTAATGCGCCAACTCGCTTATGTTATTTAGGCTCAGTTTTACAAGCCCGCGGTGCAAAAATCGAAAAATCTCGAAGCCCAATTCAAGTAGGTGCAGAGCTATATGGCAGCCGCCATATAAACAGCGATGTTGAAATTATTCAATTGATGTTAGAAGTACTTGCTACAGCCGGGTTAATGAATGTTCACCTTGATTTAGGTCATGTTGGTATCTTTAGAGGGCTAACGAAGCAAGCGGGGTTGAGTGAACAACAAGAAGCCGATTTGTTCGATGTGTTGCAACGCAAATCAACAGATGAGGTTGATGGACTGTTGCAAACCTTTGAATGCGATAAGCAATGGATTGATGTTTTTCAAAGCTTGCTGTTGCTTAATGGTGATATTGGTGTTCTATCGACAGCAAAAGACGTGTTATCTATCGCCGATGAGAGTGTGCAAAATGCGATAGATGAATTACAAGAGATTGCACGACTAATGCAAACTTACTTTCCATCGTTGCCCTTATATTTTGATTTGGCAGAGTTGCGTTGCTATCACTATCAAACTGGTGTGGTATTCGCCGCGTTTGTTCCGGGCTTTGGTTCAGAAGTAGCAAGGGGTGGGCGTTATGATGCAATGGCAGAAGAGCTTGGTGGTGAGCAACCGGCAACCGGCTTTAGTGCAGACATAAAAGTGTTGTCGCGATTGAGTACAATAAACGCAATTGAAAATGCGCCTGTTATTTTAGCACCTGTAGATTCAGACCCTGATTTATACGAAACGATTCGTGACTTAAGAGCAGCGGGTAAGATAGTTGTTCAGCAGTTACCAGACTCTAGTGATGAGCCTGCGCATACCAGTACGTTGTATAAACAAGATGGACATTGGTTAGTCAGTGAATAACAAACGTTTTATTTAAAAATAATTTAATAGAGAAAGAAATGGCAAAGAATGTAGTCGTCATTGGCACCCAATGGGGTGACGAGGGCAAAGGGAAATTGGTGGATTTATTGACTGATAATGTAGCCGCTGTTGTGCGCTTTCAGGGCGGACATAATGCAGGGCATACATTAGTTATTGGTGATAAAAAAACTGTATTACATCTCATTCCATCAGGTATTTTGCGTGACAATGTTCAATGCCTAATTGGTAATGGTGTCGTCCTTTCACCAGAAGCATTATTGGAAGAAATGGCCGTGTTAGAAGACGCTGGCGTCAATTTACAAGGGCGTTTGAAAATTAGTGAAGCGTGCCCTTTGATTTTACCGGTGCATATTGGTTTAGACCAAGCGCGTGAAATAGCCAGAGGGAACAAGGCGATTGGAACAACAGGCCGTGGTATTGGTCCAGCTTACGAAGATAAGGCGGCTAGGCGAGGTTTACGTGCTGGCGATCTATTAACGCCAGATATATTTGCGACCAAGTTACGAGAGTTGCTTGATTACCATAACTTCGTGCTCAAAAACTATTTCAATGCCGATACATTTGATTTTGATACTGTCTATGCTGATGTGATGAAGCAGGCTGAGGTTATTAAACCGATGTTAATTGATGTGGCCGACACATTGCACCAATACGATGCGGATGGAAAAAATATTTTATTTGAAGGCGCTCAAGGCGCGTTACTAGATATTGATCACGGTACTTACCCCTATGTCACATCGTCTAATACCACCGCTGGTAGCGCAGCCAGTGGAAGCGGTATGGGGCCTTGTGATATGGATTATGTGCTGGGCATTACCAAGGCGTATACAACGCGGGTAGGAAGTGGCCCATTTCCAACTGAATTAGATGACGAAGTAGGGCAATATTTAGGCAAAAAAGGCCACGAGTTTGGTGCTACAACAGGGCGTGAAAGGCGTTGCGGCTGGTTTGATGCGGTTTCATTGCGTCGTTCTGCTAGATTAAATAGCTTAACGGGTATTTGTCTTACCAAGTTGGATGTTATGGATGGACTTAACGAAGTAAAAATTTGTACGGGTTATGAACTGGATGGTAGGGTCATTGATGTGCCACCAATTGGCGCTGAGCAATATGCTAAATGTAAGCCGGTGTACGAAAGCATGCCAGGGTGGGCAGGGCAAACAGAAGGTTGTAAGTCATTAGATAATTTTCCAACCGGTGCGATGACGTACGTTAAACGATTAGAAGAACTTGTTGGCGTGCCTATTGATATTATTTCTACGGGGCCAGAACGCACAGAAACTATTATTATTAGGGCGCCATTTGATTCATAAACAACATAGCAATTCAGCGCCTTGTAGTGAGCAAGGTGCGATAAATTTACCTATACTGCTAGCGGTGCGCTACCAATATATTGTTTCAACTAACGTGCGGTTAACATAACGTGTCTAAAAAACGGCCAATAATTACAACCCGTAAATCTAAGGTTGACGCACCAGATCAAGAAAGCATCATCAGTAAAAAACAGTTACTGAGCTACTTAAAAGAACAACAAACACCGCAAGACTGGCTCGCTATTTCACGTGGGCTTGGCGTTGCTTCTAAGCGTTCAAAAAAAGCATTATCTAGCCAGCTGGCCGAGTTGTTGCGTACAGGGGAATTACTGTTTAATAGAAAAGAACAGTATTGCTTAGTGCAGCAAAGTGACTTAGAAGCGGGTACGGTCATTGGGCACGCAGATGGGTTTGGCTTTTTAAAATGTGAGGCCGGCGGTGATGATTTGTTTATTCCACCACGAGAAATGCGTGCACTCTTTAATGGCGACAAGGTACTGGCAAGTCGCGGAAAAGTTAATAGGCAAGGAAAGGTCGAAGCGCGGATTGTGGAAGTGCTTGATAGGCACGTTAAAACTATTGTGGGCCGGTTTTTTGATGTGATGGGTGTTTACCATATTGAGGCCGAGAATAAGCGTATTTTCCAACATATCTTCATTCCTAGTGATGCAATATTAAATGCTAAGGATGGGCAAATCGTCATGGTTGAGGTAACTCGTTACCCTTCAGCGCGTACTCAAGCGATTGGCAAAGTGGTTGAAGTAATGGGCGACCATATGGCGCCAGGCATGGAAATAGATATGGCCATACGTTCCTACGACTTACCGTATGAATGGTCTCAGCAAGTGCTAGACGAAGCGCAACAATTTTCACTTGATACCAATGATGTAGATATAAGTGACAGGACAGACGTGCGGTCGCTACCGTTTGTCACCATAGACGGTGCAGATGCACGTGATTTTGATGATGCTGTTTATTGTAAAAAAACAGCAAATGGTTGGGTGTTAAGCGTAGCAATTGCCGACGTGTCACACTATGTAAAGCCTGGTTCAGCGATTGACAAAGAGGCTTATGAACGCGGTAACTCGGTTTACTTTCCAGAAAAAGTTATTCCAATGTTACCTGAAGTGCTATCAAACGGTTTGTGTAGTTTAAACCCACTTGTCGATCGCTTATGCATGGTGTGTGAAATGCAGATAGATGAAGATGGTCGGATAACAGATTCAACTTTCCATCAGGCAATCATGCACTCACATGCGCGGTTAACGTATGACCAAGTGGGTGAAATGCTCGAAGGGAGCAATGCGCCGCTGGTAGAAAAAAACAAGGCGGTAATGCCGCATTTGTTAGAGCTTCATCGTTTGTATCAAGTGCTAAAAAATGCAGCAAATAATCGCGGTGCGCTTGAGTTTGATACGATCGAAACCTGTTTTGTTTTTGACGATGATAGAAAAATAAAAGCAATTGAACCGTTGGTTCGCCATGACGCACATCGACTTATTGAAATGTGTATGGTGGCAGCTAATGCAGCCACAGCTCAGTTTCTAGTAAAAAACAACATGCCTAACTTGCTACGTGTGCACGATGGCCCCAGTGTGGATAAGTTGCTGAAGTTAAGGAGTTTCTTGTCGGAAATAGGCCTAACCCTAGGTGGTGGGGATACGCCAACACCGCGCGACTATAAAGAGCTTATTACAAAAGTGAAAGACCGCCCTGATGCGCATTTAATTGAAACAGTTGCATTAAGGTCCATGTCTCAGGCGCAGTATAGCCCCGAACAGAAAGGACATTTTGGATTGGCATTAGAGTTGTATGCGCATTTTACATCGCCGATTCGCCGTTACCCTGATTTGCTAACACACCGCGCTATTAAACATATTATTAAGGGTAAAAAGCCAAGTCGTTTTGATTATTCTGAGGCAGATATGGTTGGCTTCGGAGAGCATTGTTCTTTTTGTAATAGGCGAGCAGACGAAGCAACGAGAGATGTCGAAAGTTGGTTAAAGTGTGAATTCATGTCTGATAAGGTCGGAGACGAGTTTACGGGTGTTGTTTCTTCAGTTACGTCATTTGGTCTTTTTGTTGAGCTGGATAGTATTCATATTGACGGCCTAATTCATGTAACCGCATTAGGTGACGATTATTACCATTTTGATGCAGGCAAACATAGGTTGTTAGGTGAGCGTACTAATAGGTCTTTTCGCTTAGGTGATGCCTTAAATGTAAAGCTTGTGAGAGTGAGCTTAGACGATAAAAAAATTGATTTGGCATTAGTGGGCGCTGAATCAAGTAAAAATGCAGCGCCAAAACGTAAAAAAAGAAAAAAACGTTAATGGCTGAATTGCAAACAATTTATGGCATACATGCAGCTGAAGCCCTTATTGCTAAAAGAGCTGATCGTATTGTTAATGTATGGTTTGACCAACAGCGGGTAGATGAAAAGCTTACTGGGTTAAAAGAACAATTGGCAGGAATAGGCCTTGCCTTTACGTTGGTAGATAAAAAGACCTTAGATAAACTGTCCAAACACGGTAATCATCAAGGTGTGTTGCTAACAGCAAGGTTACCTCAAGAGTTGAGTGAGGATGCGCTGAAGAATGCACTCGCGTTGAAAGAAGGAAATGCGTTCTTTTTGGTGCTTGATCAAGTAACCGACCCTCATAACCTAGGTGCCTGCTTAAGAACGGCATTGGCTGCGGGTGTGGATGGCGTTATTGTGCCAAAAGATAATGCATGCAGAATAACGGCGACAGTGTGTAAGGTATCTAGTGGGGCGGCAGAGGTTGTGCCTGTCTATCGGGTAACTAATCTAACTAGAACGCTGAAATGGCTTAAAACACAGGCTGTTTGGCTGAGTGGCGCGGCAGGTGAGGCAGATAAGAGTTTGTTTGACGCTGAGCTGTCGGGGTCAGTCGCTATAGTAATGGGTGCGGAAGGGAAGGGCTTAAGAAAATTAACACAAGAACAGTGTGATCAGTTGATAAAAATTCCGATGGTCCATGACATGGAAAGTTTGAATGTATCCGTCGCGGCAGGCATTATTATGTATGAAGTAGTCCGACAGAACTCGCTCGCATGTATATAATATATTCGTTTAACTTACACCATATTTAATTATGCAATCCATTACATACACGTTACGTACGTCAGACATCGTCGATTTTAATGAATACCATGCCCGTAGAAATGGGGTTTATGGTAAGGGCATTACAAGGCATCAAATGATCTGGCCAGGTGTGGTGGCTTTGGTGGCTTTATTCGTTGTTATGTCAACTAAGCAAGCTCAAATGGGTGTGTACTTTTTGGTAGGCGCATTTGTATGGTCGCTAGTTGTACCCGCATGGATGAAGAAAAGGTTTCAAGAACAAGTGTTAGAAGGGTTGTCAGAAGAGGTGGTTAACGAAACAGCGGGTTTGTATACATTAATTACTCAGCCTAAAGGCATAAAAGAAATAACACCTTCGGGTGAAAAGCTGATCACTTGGCGCGAAATACGCCGACTCGAAAAAACAAAACGTCACCTGTTTTTATACATAAGCGATGATGCTGCATTGATTATCCCGAAAGGTACCATGACAGATGAAAGTAATTTAAAAGATTTTAATAATGACGTGGTTGATTACATACAAAAAACAAGGAAATAGACGGCTAGCTTGATTTAATTTAGTCTAGGCTGTAGAATCGCGCGTTCGAATTTGTAGCTATTTAAAACGCTACAACCCTTGCTTCACCTTCATTGTAAAAGGGAAGCTGATAATCCATAAGGACATAGTATGAGACATTATGAAATAGTATTTCTGGTTCACCCAGACCAAAGTGCGCAGGTTCCTGCGATGATAGAACGTTATACCGCTACGATTGAAGAAGGCAATGGTAAACTTCATCGTGTAGAAGATTGGGGCAGAAGACAACTTGCTTACCCAATTAATAAAATTCATAAAGCACATTACACATTAATGAATATTGAATGTGGCCAAAGCGTGGTTGATGAACTTGAAAAATCTTTTCGTTTTAACGATGCAGTGATCAGAAACCTTATTATGCGTTGTGACGATGCAGAGTCAGGCACAACACCGCTTGCTAAATCTAATGAAAAAGATTCTACTGATACTAAGCCAAAACGTGAATATAAAGAGCCAGCAGCTGCTCCTGTAGAAGCAAAAGCTAAAACAGAAGAAGCGGCAACAGAAGAATAATTTCTTCACCTCGCTCGTTATACACAAAATAATTAAGGAATAAAAATGGCATTTGATAAAGGTTTTAGACGTCCACGTTACTGTAAATTTACAGCTGAAAACGTAAAGCAAATCGATTATAAAGATATCGATACATTAAAAGAATATATGACTGAGACAGGTAAAATTATGCCTGCTCGTGTTACTGGTGTTAAAGCTAAGTATCAACGTCAATTAACAGCCGCTATTAAGCGAGCACGTTTTTTATCGTTGATTCCATATTGCGACGCACACGAAAGATAAAATAGACTCATTCGTGGTCTTTGGCTGCGAATAAGCTTTTTGTATGAAAGCACTAGCAACATTTATCATGCAAGGTGGGCGCCAAGCGACTGTAGTCGTAGCTGTGTTAGCGGTTTTATCGCTATTGTTCCCCCCTTTAGTTATCTTTAGTGTGGCGGCACTTTGTTTGGTTGCATTGAGAAATGGAGCAGCAGAGGCAGCCAGAGTCATCATAGGTGCTACAGTAGCAACAGCCCTGATGGGTTTGGTTTTACTTGGGACACCGGTCATTTCACTGACGTATTTGTTTGTACTGTGGATGCCCGCGTACCTTGTTTCGCTAGTGTTGCGAGAGACGGGTCAATTCAGTAAAGCATTAGAAGTCTTGGTGTTGTTGGGTATGATAGCGGTGTTGGGCGTGTACATGATGGTTGATAATCCATCAGAACAATGGGCTTTGGGTATTCAAAGTGCTATTGGAAAAATTAGTCAGCAACAAGAGCTACCTGTTACGCAAGAAGAGTTAAATGCGGGGATTGAATTTTGGTCCCATTACATCACAGGTATTGTAGTGGCAGGGTCGTTGGCTACACTTGTTGTGAGTTTGATATTAGCAAGATGGTGGCAAGGGTTGTTATATAACCCGGGTGGTTTTAGCGAGGAGTTTGCTGGTATTCGTTTATTACCTAGAGACGCAGTTGTTTTTGTTACGTTAATGTTTGCGGCATCAATATTAAGTAACGATCTGGCTGAAGTGTTATGGAATGTTGATATACCTGTATTGTTATTGTTTTTAATGGTGGGTATGTCAGTTGTACAAGGCATTGTAAAAAAGAAAAGTAAGGGGCGAGCAATTTTAATTGTCTTTTATTTGGCTGTATTTTTTGTACCGCATTTGATCTTTCCAATTGTGTTAATTGGCTTGTCAGATGTTTGGATGGATTGGCGTCAACGGTTGTAAAGCGTGGCGAAAATAAAATTTTAATATTAATAGGATATGTGCGATGGACGTTATTCTTCTTGAAAAAGTAGCAAATTTAGGTGACTTAGGTGACAGAGTTTCTGTGAAGCCAGGTTTTGGTCGTAACTTTTTAGTTCCCAATGGAAAAGCAGTACTAGCGACTGCGGATCGTATTGAAGAATTCGAAAAACGTAGAGCCGAGCTTGAAAAAGCAGCCGCTGAACGTTTATCTGATGCAGAAAAACGAGCTGAAGCAATTAATAAACTAACGTTAGAGATTGCTCATCAAGCAGGCGAAGAGGGTAAGCTGTTTGGTTCTGTGGGTATGACGGATATTATTAAATTAGCAGCAGATGCTGGTGCTGAATTGTCTAAAAACGAAATCAAGCTACCTGATGGTCCGATTAGACAAACAGGTGAGTTCGATATACTTGCACATTTACATACAGATGTTGTTGCAACGTTTAAATTAACGGTAGTAGCAGAAAGTTAAGTTAAGCTATTTAAATAAAAAGCCGGTGCAATTTGCGCCGGCTTTTTTTTGCACGATATTTTTGTACTAATTCTTCATGTACAATTAACTTTAATCATTTTTATATTGCCGATGTATGCCTGAAAGCCAACTTAACTACGATATGCCAGACGAGACCGAGTTTCTCAGAGTGCCGCCACATTCATTACAAGCAGAGCAGTCTGTGATTGGTGGTTTAATGTTGGACAATCATTGTTGGGATGTTGTCGCTGAATTAGTATCAGAAGAGGATTTTTATCGTAAAGATCATCGGCTAATCTTTGGGGCTATTGCTAATTTAGCTAAACAAGATGAACCATTTGATGTGGTAACAATTTCAGAAGTTTTGGAAAAAACAGCTGATTTGGACACAGTAGGCGGATTGGCTTATTTAGGTACACTGGCAAAAGATACGCCCAGCGCGGCAAATATTAAGAGTTATGCTGATATCGTTCGTCAACGTTCTGTTCGCCGTCAATTAATACACATTGGTAACGAGATAGCCGATTCGGGTTTTGATACAGCGGGTGGCGAAATTTCCGATTTGTTAGATGTTGCGGAAACAAAGGTTTTTCAGATTGCTGAACAAGGGGCAAAGGGAAAAAATGGTTTTGAGCCGATTAAAGATATATTGGCAAAGGCAGTCACACGCATAACTGAATTACATGAAACTGGAGACTCCATAACAGGTGTCAGTACAGGCTTTAAGGATTTAGATGAAATGACATCGGGTCTACAACCGGCCGATTTAATTATCGTGGCGGGACGACCTTCAATGGGAAAAACCAGTTTTGCGATGAACTTAGCCGAGAATGTTGGCATACAAAGTGGTTTGCCTGTGGCTGTGTTTAGTATGGAGATGCCAGCTGATTCTTTAGCAATGAGAATGATGTCTTCACTCGGGCGTATTGATTCGCATAAAGTTCGTACTGGGCAATTAGAAGAGGATGAATGGCCACGTATGCAGTCCTCCATTAATTTATTAGCAGAGGCTAAGCTATTTATTGATGATACCGCGGCGCTTAGCCCAGTTGAAGTTCGTGCGAGATCGCGTCGTTTAATGAAAGAACACGGGCAACTAGGGTTGATTGTATTAGATTATTTACAACTGATGCAGTCGCCTTCGAGTAGTGAAAGTAGGGTGGCTGAAATCTCTGATATTTCACGATCATTAAAAGCGTTGGCAAAAGAATTAAACGTACCAGTCATCGCACTCTCGCAATTAAACCGTAATCTTGAACAACGCCCTAATAAACGCCCTGTTATGTCAGACTTAAGAGAGTCTGGAAGTATCGAGCAGGATGCAGACGTTATTATGTTTATTTATAGAGATGAAGTCTACAACGAGGATTCGCCCGAAAAAGGCATTGCTGAAATCATTATTGGCAAACAGCGGAATGGCCCCATTGGTACTTGTCGATTAACATTTTTGGGGCAATACACCCGTTTCGAAAATTATGCACATGATTCTTACTCGGATGATGATTATTAATGCGAACGCTTATTCTTGACGTCCTAAAGCCTTTTTATTTGTTGGTTGAAGAAAAGAATGATTAACCAGGCTGTTGCAGAAATAGATTTAAGTGCTCTTAAGCATAATTTAGCTATTGTAAAAAAAACAGCGTACCAATCTAAAGTAATGGCGGTTATTAAGGCGAACGCTTATGGCCATGGTATGTACCAAGTTGCACAAGCACTCATTGATGCAGATGCTTTTGCTGTAGCACGCGTTGCAGAAGCAGTAGAGCTTCGAGATGCCAATATCAAGTGCCCCATTGTCGTATTAGCTGGTTTTAATACCGCGTCAGAGTTAACAATCTGTAACGCACTCGAGTTAGATGTTGTTATTCATTGTGAGCAGCAAATTGAGTTATTGAACAAAGCCAATTTTGATAAGCCACTAACCGTGTGGATGAAAATAAACACAGGAATGAATCGTTTAGGGTTTGATTCAGCTGATGTTACGTCAGTTATTCATCGCCTTGAGCTTAATCAAAATATAAGACAACCATTCAAGTTAATGACGCACTTGGCGTGCGCTGATGATATGAACTCGGATGCAACAGCTAATCAAGTAACACTGTTTGATGAACTGGTAAGCAACACAACAGGTGAACAAAGTATTACAAACTCAGCTGGGTTGTTAGCCTGGTCGTATGCTCAACGCCATTGGGTAAGGCCGGGTATTATGTTGTACGGCGGCAACCCGTTTTCTAACAAAGCAGCTGAAGACGATGGGCTGAAGCCCGTTATGACGCTTAAAAGTAATATATTGGCTATTCACCGCGTAAAGAAAGGGCAATCTGTTGGTTATGGTGGTGCTTGGACAGCATCGAAAACAAGTTTGATTGCTACGGTAGGCATAGGGTATGGAGATGGTTACCCTCGGCATGCCTCAATGGGAACGCCCGTGTTAATTAACAAGCAACATGCCTATTTAGTGGGGCGAGTATCTATGGATTCAATTTCAGTTGATATCACAGAATGTGATGACATTTGTATTGGTGACGATGTTATTTTATGGGGAAATGGATTGCCAATTGAGGGTGTAGCTAAAGCGAGTGACACCATATCGTACGATTTGATGTGTGGTGTGACAGAGAGAGTGCCACGACGTTATATAGAGGTAGATTAGGTGGTCGTTAAGAGTAAGGTTTTATACCATTGTAGAGAGTGTGGCGCTAGTGCTACCAAGTGGGCTGGGCAATGTCAGGACTGCCATGCTTGGAATACGCTTGATGAATCAATTAAATCTGGCTCTTCAAATAATAACCGGTTTAGTGGGTATGCTGATCAAGCACAATCAGCTCAGGTCGTGAGCTTGTCTGATGTGGAAGCAACGAGTGTTGATCGAATATTAACGGGGCTTAGCGAATTAGACCGCGTGCTGGGTGGGGGTATTGTGCCGGGCTCAGCTATTTTATTGGGTGGGGACCCCGGTATAGGAAAATCAACATTGTTACTACAAACAATGGCGACATTAAGTCAACGCGCTAATACGTTATATGTCAGTGGTGAAGAATCAGCACAGCAAGTTAGCATGCGAGCTACGCGGCTGCAGTTAGTCGTAGACAACGTTAAAATACTTTGTGAAATATCTCTTGAAACCATTTTAGCCACAGCAGAAAAATTATCGTCAGATGTATTGGTGATTGATTCTATTCAAACGGTATTTACTGATGAATTACAATCAGCGCCCGGCTCAGTGGGGCAAGTACGAGAATGTGCCGCACGCCTCGTGCGGTTTGCTAAACGTACTAATACAACGATATTTCTAATCGGCCATGTGACGAAAGAAGGCACTATAGCTGGCCCGCGAGTACTGGAACATATGGTGGATTCAGTGCTCTACTTTGAAGGTGACTCGGGTAGTCGTTTCCGAGTTATTCGGGCAATAAAAAATCGTTTTGGTGCTGTCAACGAGTTGGGTGTTTTTGCGATGACGGAAAAAGGGTTGCGTGAAGTAAGTAATCCATCTGCTATTTTTCTTTCGCGTCATGAACAAGAAGTGCCGGGCAGCGTGGTAATGGTAACCCGTGAGGGTTCAAGGCCTTTATTAGTTGAAGTACAAGCATTAGTTGATGAAAGTCAATTCGGCAATCCAAGAAGAGTGACTGTGGGGATGGATCAAAATCGACTGGCTATGTTGTTAGCTATATTGCACCGTCATGGACAGTGTTCATTATTGGATCAAGACGTCTTCGTGAATATTGTCGGTGGTTTGAGAGTGATGGAAACCGGTGGAGATTTGGCCGTAGTTGCTGCGTTGATGTCTAGTTTTAAATCTAAAAACATTCCTAAAGATTGGATTGTTTTTGGTGAATTAGGTTTATCTGGTGAGGTTAGGCCCGTGCCTAATGGGGAAGAGCGTTTAAGGGAAGCTGCCAAGCATGGGTTTAAAGTTGCTATCGCACCAAAAGGTAATGTGCCTAAAGGTGGGGTGAAAGGGTTGGATATAAAAATGGTGAGTGTATTACGCGATGCACTGGAATTTATTTAACGCTAACTAGCGCTCAGCGCATCTAAGTTGTGCTCCATCAGTTCTGTGTCGCCTAAGTTAAGTTCAACTCGCGTCGCAAGTGTGTGATGCTGTCTAAGTCAATATCGGTAATGTGGCATCCGACGTGTGATTGTTTGTTAATAAAAGTAGCTTCGACAGACATTGTGATTAAAAAGCCATCTTCGAGCGTGATGGTTAATTTGGCAACGTTCATGTCATTAAAATTGATATCACTTTTTGACATATCTATCAGACAGCCGTTTAATAAAACATCCAGCAATTGACTTGTTTTAATTAGGCCACTCGGTAGGTTAAGTTGAATAGCTGCATCATGAAAAATTCGTGCGAATCGCTTTCGTTAGTCCATTTTTATATTAAAAATCGGTGTTGTTGTTTTAGGTTATTCCGTAAAAAAAACATATTTGCTTTTATCAATACGAAACTTAGCGTTGTGTTCTAGCTTGGCTTCATTTTCTATGATTTTTCCATCAATAAATATGTCGATATTATCAATTAATTTTGAAATATAGTAACCGCTTTGCCTTTTTGCAATAATGGCGGGTATTTTTTCATCTTGTGTGATTTCGGTTAATGCGGAGTGTAGTGTGATGACACGACCAATGTCGGAGCCACTCATGATTTGTAAGTTGGCTATCTCAGCGCTTTTTGTAATGGGTGCATTTTTTTGGATTTCTTCGGAGGGAGCTTGTTCGTTTTGAGATAATTGAACATAGTCCACAACATCGTCAGTAAATAAAAGCTCATGTTTAGCCATTTGAACTCTATCACCTTGTTGTAAAGGTTGTTTTTTAACTGCTTTACCATCAATGAATGATGGGTACTGCTCAGTTACGCTTGCAATATAATATTGGTTGCCTTCAAAACTAACGGTTAGGTGTGTTGGAGCAATAGCAAGGCTATCGATAGAGAATGTGTTGCTCGTATCTCTGCCAATAGTTACCGTGTCATCTTCTAACAAGCGGAAGACATCAACAATTTTGTCTTTAAAAAATAGGGTTAACTTAGCCATGCATATATTAAGTGTGATAATTGAAATAAGTATAGTAAAGAAAAGAAGAAAATGTATTTTAGAGGGCTAATTCTTTATTTTTATTAACTTAATGGCATTGCTCTCCATTTGAATGATTTCTATTGGATGGTCGTAGAGCTTTAAGCTAGTACCAGGCTCAGGAATGGCCTCTAGATATTCCATAATGAGGCCATTTAATGTTTTTGGCCCAGACGTAGGTAAGGTCCAATTTAATGAACGATTGAGTTCTCGAATAGTTATATTGGCACTGATTAGCAGTGATCCATCTTCTTTTTGCTGAATATCTGGAGAACTATCAGACGGGTCGGTAGTGAATTCGCCAATGACTTCTTCTAAAACATCTTGAAGTGTAATGATGCCTAAAATAACACCATATTCATTAACAACAACTGCAAAATGGCGTTTGTTTTTTTGAAAATTAATGAGTTGTGTATACAGTGATGTGTTATTTGGAATGAAGTAGGGTTCTGAGGCGAGTTCTTGTATTGTTGTAATGGTTAATTCATTATTTGTAAGAGCAGCAGACGTATTTTTTATTCTAATGACACCTTGGATCTTTTCTATATTTTCATCGAAAACGGGTAGGTTTGAATACGATGAATTTAGCAGTTGTTTTTTTATTTCTTCGATATCATCACTTAAATCAATGCCCGCTGTTTCGTTAGCAGGAATCATGATGTCTTCAACGGTTGAATGTTCAAGGTCGAGAATACCCAATAACATGTCTTTATGTTGGCGTGGTATCAACGCACCGGCTTCTGTGACCACAGTCCGCAGCTCATCAGTTTCCATGGCGTCGGTTTTTTGTTCGTTAATATCAATACCAAATAATTTCAATAAAATACTTGATAGGCTATTCACAACCCAAACAATTGGGTAAAGAATTTTTAATAAAGGTGTGTAGATAAGAGCCGCAGGAAATGCTAGCTTTTCTGGATGAAGAGCAGCCCATGTTTTTGGTGCGACTTCAGAAAATATTAGAATGACGAATGTTAATAAACCGGCAGCAATGGCTATCCCTGCTTCCCCATACAACCTTAATGCAATAATGGTGGCAATGGACGAGGCAAAAATATTTATGAAATTATTACCTAATAAAATCAGACCTATCAGGCGGTCAGGCCTTTGTAATAGCTTGTAGGCTAGTTCGGCACCCAGTTTGTTATTTTTAATATGGTGTAACAGGCGGTAGCGATTAAGGCGCATTAATGCCGTTTCAGACCCTGAAAAAAATGCGGATAAAATAACCAACAAGGCGAGAATGCCGAATAAGGCACCTAGGGATAAATCAGTCAAAATGTGAGCTCAATTGTGAAGGTCGGTTTTATCGATGGGTTAGTTATGTATACGGCCAATTATAGTAGCGAATGGTAACAATAATTCGTTATTTTTGAAGTTTTCAAAGATAATGTTCACTAAGTGTCAGTTTTTTGACATACTATAAATTAAATAATAATAAACTCACTTTAGCGCTTATGTCCGTAAAAGATGTTTTGATAATCGATGAAGATGACATTCGACGAGCGGATGTATCTGCAGTCATGCAGTTTATTGATTTTAATGTGACACATACATCGATTCCTAAGTTAATCAAACTAGACGTGAATGCCCAGCCTTCATTAATTGTGTTATGTGAGGGCGTTACATATACAGAAACGGCAATAAATAAACTATTCGAAAAAAACATTATTCAGCAACCTTTTTTGTACCTTTTTAACAAGGGTAAAAGCCCGTCCATCCCTAAGTCGTTAAAGAGGTATATGGTGCCGTTGGAATGGCCAACCAATTATCAGAAGTTAATTGAGGGGTTACGTAACATTCAAATTGCGACGGGCGAAATTAATGATGAAGTGTCTCAGCGTGCATCAGAACTGTTTAGAAGTTTAGTGGGTAATAGTCAAGAAGTTCAACGTGTTAGGCAGCTTATTCAACAGGTTTGCGTGACGGATGCGACGGTGCTGATACTAGGTGAGTCTGGTACTGGCAAAGAAGTGATTGCACGGAATATTCATTACCACTCAAGTAGAAGAAATAAAGCGTTTGTACCAATAAACTGTGGCGCAATTCCTGGAGAGTTACTTGAAAGCGAATTGTTTGGTCATGAAAAAGGTGCTTTTATCGGTGCGTTAACGGCACGCCAAGGTCGGTTTTCCTTAGCAGAGGGCGGCACGTTGTTCTTGGATGAAATTGGTGATATGCCCTTGCAAATGCAAGTAAAGCTGTTGAGGGTCTTGCAAGAAAGAGTGTATGAAAAGGTTGGTAGTGATAAACCCATTAAGTGCGATGTGCGTATTGTTGCTGCTACACACCGTGATTTAAAAAAAGAAATTGAGAAAGGTGAATTTAGGGAAGACTTGTTTTATCGGTTAGATGTTTTTCCCATAGAAATCGGGCCATTACGTTCACGTGTGGATGATATACCTGTATTAATAAATGAATTAGTTCAACGTATTGAACATGACAATAAAGGTTCGGTTCGCTTTACATCAGGGGCAATGATGGCGCTATGTCAACATGATTGGCCGGGAAATGTACGAGAGTTGGCGAATATGGTTGAGCGGTTAGCCATCATCCATGCTTACGGCGTGGTTGATGTGAAAGACTTGCCTGAGAAGTTTCATCAATATTCGACGGATGTTGTACAAGCTCAAGAAGGCATTGTTTTACAAGAAGATTTTTTATCTCCAGCCGTCATGTCTGAATCTAGTGCTACCCCGCTATTTTCTCCAAGTTCGCAAAACATTATCCCTGAACAGGGGTTGGATCTTAAAGAGCATATGAATAACCTTGAGTGCTCACTCATTCAGCAGGCTCTAGATGAAACCAATGGCGTGGTTGCGCACGCAGCAAAGCGGCTTAATATGCGACGTACCACATTGGTTGAAAAAATGCGCAAGCACGACATTCAGCGCCCAGATCTATAACTGTCCGATAATTGACGTATTTTTTATTGATGCTAGTAAGCTATTGAATTAAAAGATAAATAAAATTGGAATGATTTTTGCAGTATTACTTTCACGGTAAATATTTAACTGCAAATTATGAGACAAATAGCTAGCACAGAACTAATACAAAGTAATATTCCTTTAGAAAATGCGTTTCACGCATTTAATGAAGTGTCGGAGCGCTTAACTGAGTCATATCAACTGCTGGAACAGCAAGTGATAGGCTTAACGGCGGAACTATCTGAAGCAAATACTGAAAAGCTTAAGTTTTTATCTGAAAAAGAACAGTTAGCTGACCAGTTGGAATGTATGTTGGAATCCTTGCCAGGGGCAGTGATCGTATTAAATGACGAAAATATGGTTATTAAGGCGAATGCTTGTGCTCGAGGTTGGTTAACAGCGAGTTTGATTGGTAAAAGTTGGGGTTCTATAGAGCAATCTTTTTTGGTTGGTTCGGAACAATTAGACAACGAATATCTATTGCAAGATAACCGAGTCATCGCGCTGTCGAGAACAACGTTGCAGTCTGGTCAAGGCTTCGTCATCTTATTAAGTGATATTACACAGCAGCGTGAGCTTCATCAGAAGCTTGAGCACAAAGAAAAGTTAGCCGCTATGGGTAAATTTTCAGCTGGTTTAGCACATCAAATTAGAACACCTTTAAGCTCAGCTCTACTGTATGCATCTCAACTAAATTCCGGGTTACCTGATGCTGAATTAGGGAAAAAGTATTCGACGAAGTTGCTTGAACGCTTGAGGCATATCAACAATCAAGTGTCGGATATGCTTGGTTATGCCCATAAAGGACACTTTAGAAAAGCCGTATACAACTTACAGAACATTGCTTTTCAGCTAACGAGTTCATATCAATCCAAGCCAGCTAATATTACGTTCGAAACACAGAGTATCCGCAATAATATATCTGTTCAAATTAGTAAGGATGCGTTAATCGGCGCTATAGATAACTTAATTAACAATGCGTTAGAGGCTGGTAATGCTGATGGTGAAGTACGTTGCCTTATTGAAACAGTAAATGAAGGCATTCTGAGTATATCCGTTAGTGATCAAGGCGTTGGTTTACCCTCGTCAGAAGTTGCGCAGATATTCGAACCGTTTTATACAAATAAGGCTGAGGGAACAGGGTTGGGTCTAGCCGTTGTTAAAGAGATAGTGAATGCCCACGGTGGACATATTACATGTGACTCAACAGAGGGTGTTGGTACGACATTCACGATGTTATTGCCGGTGGTCATGGTAGGAAATGTCATGAAAATGGAGGAAACGGCATGAAGGAAATAGATATATTGATTGTTGAAGATGACCCGTCGCTTCAAGAGGCGATACAAGATGCGTTGACTATGTATAAAACAGTTTGCGCAAGTGATGGAGATGAAGCGTTGCAAGTGCTTGAATCACAGCGAGCACGGCTGGTGATTAGTGATGTGCAAATGAAACCTATGGATGGGTTTAAATTATTAGAGACGTTAAAAACGCGTTTCCCGAATCTTCCTGTTTTATTAATGACAGCATTTGCAACGGTCGATAAAGCCGTTAAAGCGATGCAATTAGGTGCGTCTGACTATTTAACGAAACCGTTTGAGTTCGACTTATTACTTAATAAAGTTGAACAAACCATTGCGCCAAAGCAGGCATCTTTTGGAGAAATGCCCAGCAAGGATAGAAGTATGCAAGATATCGTTGCACTGGCTGGCCGTGTGGCAAAAAGTGATGCAACGGTATTAATTCAGGGTGAAAGTGGCACCGGTAAAGAGGTGTTGGCACGGTTTATTCACAAAAACTCGTTAAGAGATAAGAAGCCTTTTGTGGCTATAAACTGCGCAGCTATTCCTGAAAACATGCTTGAAGCGATGTTGTTTGGTTATGAAAAGGGTGCTTTTACAGGTGCGCACCAAATGACCCAAGGAAAATTTGAGCAAGCTCAAGGCGGAACCTTGTTACTTGATGAAGTATCGGAAATGAATATTTCATTACAAGCGAAGTTGTTGCGTGTTCTACAAGAAAAAGAAATTGAACGTTTGGGTGGTAAGAAAACTATTTCACTGGACGTGCGTGTTTTGGCAACCACCAATAGAAACTTGCGTGAATACGTAAACGAAGCAAAGTTTAGAGAAGATTTGCTGTACAGAATAAATGTATTTCCCATAACAATTCCACCGCTTAGGGAAAGAAAGTCTGACGTACTAGCGCTAGCAAAAACCTTGTTAGCAAGGCATCAAGGGCAGCTAGGGTCTATCCCCGTGTTATCAAAGGCAGCCATCAAATCACTAGAAAATTATTCTTGGAAGGGCAATGTAAGAGAGCTGGAAAATGTCATACAACGTGCATTAATTATGACATCTGGTTCCGTTATCGAAGACTGTGATTTGGTATTTGAGACCGAGCAACCTAATGTGATGAACTCAACCAGAAATGAAGAGCCAGTTACTAAAGGCCTAAGCCAGGGCGTTAAAGCGGCTGAAGATGAGCTGATTTTAGAAACGTTAAAAGATGTAAATGGAAGCCGAAAAAACACCGCGGAACGGTTGGGAATAAGCGCTAGAACCTTACGTTATAAAATTGCCAGAATGAAAGACTCTGGCATAACAATACCGGCATAAAAACCTTAAAAAAGGAAAATACTGATGAGTAATATAGAAATTAATAATGTATTAGCGCAGATGCGTGCAATGTCATCGCAAGTGCAGGGTATTGAAACTGCTCCCATGGCTACAAATAACACAAAAGACTTTTCTAGTATGTTGAGCGAGTCAATTGAGGCGGTTAATAAAACGCAAATGGATGCAGGTGCGTTGTCTACGGCGTTTACTAAAGGTGAAACCGATGCCAGTTTGGCAGAAGTGATGGTGTCATTACAAAAAGCCAATATGTCTTTTCAAACAGTGATGCAAACAAGAAACAAACTGGTTGATGCATATAAAGATGTTATGCGGATGTCGATGTAACATTAATTTTATCAAACTAGCTAATAATTAAGGAACACAGCATGTCAATTCCAGCAGAGCAAGCAGCAATGCAATTACAAGCCTCGCCAAACCATATGATTCGTCAGTTGGGCGTTATGGTGGCACTTGCGGTGAGTGTCGCATTGGGTGTTGCGGTTGTGTTGTGGTCACAAACACCTAATTACGGATTGTTGTATAGCAATGTAGGGGATCGCGAACTCAGTGCGGTTGTCTCAGGACTTCAGCAATCTGGCGTGGATTACAAGATTGATGCGGCATCAGGTACAGTGATGGTGCCAGCATCGATGGTCGATGAGTTGCGGATAAAATTAGCAGGTCTTGGCCTACCTCGTGGTGGGGGTGGAAGCGGTTTTGAATTACTAGAAAAAGATATGGGATTTGGAACGAGTCAATCGATTGAAAAAGTACGGATTCAACGGGCCCTTCAAGGCGAAATTGCGCGTTCAATCGTAACGATACAAAGCGTACGTTCAGCGCGCGTGTTACTAGCTATTCCGAAACAGTCAGTATTTTTAAGGGATAGAAAAAAGCCTAGTGCTTCGGTTGTTGTTGATTTGTATCAAGGCCGGTTGTTGAAAAAAAGTGAAGTGGCTGCAATTTTACATTTGGTTTCTTCGGCTGTGCCGCAGCTTGATCCGACACAGGTAACGGTTGTTGACCAAAAAGGAACAATGCTTAGCTCAAAGTCGTCTGACGATACCATGTCGATGACCAGTAATCAGTTCGAATTTAAACAAGGTGTTGAAGAGCATTTGATTGGCAGAGTTGAGTCAATACTTCAGCCTATTGTGGGTGTTGGTGCAATTAGAGCATCTGTCTCTGCGGATGTTGACTTTACTGTAACAGAGCAAACACAAGAGCAATATAACCCGGATTTGCCAGCGCTTAGGAGTGAGCAAATTACGGAAGAACAAAACAGTTTACCTAGCGCACAAGGGATTCCCGGAGCATTGTCTAACCAACCTCCTCAAGCCGGTGAAGCGCCTGAGGTGGTTGAAGGGCTTGCCGCAGTTGAAGGTGTAGAGCCTGCTCCAGCAGCGAGTGCATCAAATTCGAATAAGCGCTCAATTAAAAATTACGAATTAAATAAGAAGATTAGTCATACTCAATTATCAACGGGGCGATTAAAAAGGGTTTCTGTGGCGGCTGTCATCGATAACAAGCGTATTGTGGGTGAAGATGGTCAAGCAACATCAGAACCTTATACGGCTGAAGAGTTGACGGAGTTTAGTAACTTAGTGAAGGAAGCGATAGGTTATAACGAGTTGCGAGGTGACAGCGTGACAGTATCTAACTTGGCATTTATGCAACCCGCCACTCCGGAGGCGTTGCCAGAAATACCTATGATGGAACAGCCGTGGTTTTGGGATGTTGTAAAGCAGGCAGTCGGCGGTGTTTTTGCTTTGTTACTGGTCTTCTTGGTTTTAAAACCGACGATTAAAAGCTTGTTGGCGAAGCCAGAAGTGACCATGGTACCTGCAGGATCTCAAGGGATGATGGTTGGAGCAGATGGTGTACCAATGCCAATGGGGCAAGAAGGAAACGGTAATTTAGGGTTGGAAAGTGATGAGGAGCTAATGCGATTAGAGGCACCGAAAAGTTATGAGCAGCGATTAGAAATGGCTCAAAAAATTGCTGGGGAAGACCCTAAACGAGTTGCACAAGTAATGAAAACCTGGATACAAGACTAATGGAAGACGAAACAAAAACAGAAAGTTCAATGAGTGGCGTTGAAAAGGCGGCCGTGTTGTTGTTATCACTAGGTGAAGATCATGCTGCCGGCGTGATGAAGCACATGGGTCCCAAAGAAGTTCAACAAGTTGGCTCGGCCATGGCAACATTAGACAATGTGACAACCGAAACCTTGGATTCAGTCGTTGGGCTTTTTATTACCACCATTGGTGGGCAAACAGCCTTAGGCATTGATTCAGATAAGTACATTAAGAACGTTTTAACGAATGCTTTAGGTGCAGATAAAGCCGGCGGCGTTATTGACCGTATTTTATTGGGTAGAAACTCGAAAGGATTGGAACAATTAAAGTGGATGGACCCAAGATCAATCGCTGATTTGATTCGCCTAGAGCACCCACAAATTATTGCCATTGTATTGTCTTATTTGGATAGCGACCAAGCAGCTGAAACACTCAGTTACCTTCCAGTCAAAGCAAGAGCCGATATTTTATTGCGAGTAGCTGTTATGGAAGGCGTTCAGCCTGCGGCACTGCAAGAACTAGATGCGATTATGGAAAAGCAACTCTCTGGAGGTTCAGGTGTTCAGACAGCATCTATGGGAGGGATTCAATCCGCTGCCAACATGCTTAACTTTATGGAGGGCTCAATGAGCGCGGAGCTAATTGATTCAGTCGTTGAGTCGGATGAAGAAATTGGTCAACTTATTCAGGATAAAATGTTTGTGTTTGATGACCTTATCGATGTAGATGATAGGGGTATACAAGGTTTGCTGAAAGAAGTTTCTACGGATATTTTGACGCTAGCACTAAGAGCTGCTGAAGAAGGTTTAAAAGAAAAAGTGTTTGCAAACATGTCTAAACGTGCCGCTGAAATGTTGCGTGACGATATGGAGGCTGCACCACCCGTAAAAGTAAGCGATGTAGAAGCGGCGCAAAAAGAAGTATTAATTATTGCTAGGCGCTTATCTGATTCGGGTGAAATTTCGTTAGGTGGCGGTGGAGCAGATGAGCTTGTCTAGTTCTTCAGATGATAAAACGGTTTCATCTTGGCAATTTCCATCTTTTGCTAATTCTGGCTCAACGGATGTTGCCATTGAAGATTTAAAAGCATTAACCGCGTCAGATGTAGAAAAAATTCAGCTTCAGGCACAGCAAGAAGCGGCCGAACAAGGTTATCAAGAAGGGCTGAAAAAAGGGCTGCAAGCGGGCGAAGCTCAAATGCAAGCAAGTGCTCAACGGTTAGAAGCGTTGGTTAAGTCGCTTGCAGCGCCACTGGATGAATTTGATGAGCGTGTAGAACACGAGTTGGTGACGTTGGCGATTCAAATTGCTAAACAACTGATTCGGCGGGAGCTAAAAGCGGATTCTGGGCAAGTTGTTGCCGTCGCTAAAGAGGCAATAGCGGCATTGCCATCGAGTTCGCAAAATATTGAGCTGCATCTACATCCAGAAGACGCTGCATTGGTGAAGTCTGCGTTATCTATAGATGATACGAGCGAAGATAGGTGGCGACTTATTGAAGATCCCGTTATTACGCGTGGAGGCTGTCGTGTAAAAACAAATGCGTCAACTATTGATGCAACTATTGAAAACAGATTAGCCACAATTATTGCGGAAGCACTTGGTGACCAAAGAGAACCTAAGTGATAGACGGCATTATAAAACAGCGTTCAGAGAAATGGCTTGCGCGGTTAGCGTCATATAAAAGTCGCATTCTTGAAACCAAACCGATGTTAGTTGAAGGAAAGCTGACGAGAATGGTGGGGCTTACACTGGAAGCTGTCGGGTGCCGTTCAACCATTGGTGGTCGATGCTTGATTGAAACCATTGATGGGGCACGAACTGAAGCTGAAGTAGTCGGCTTTTCAGGGGAGCGTTTATACCTCATGCCAACCGGAGATATTCGAGGTCTTGAGCAAGATTGTCGTGTGATTCCATTGGGGCTAACGAGCATGGCGCATGTGGGTCCGAATTTATTGGGTCGAGTTGTAGATGGCTCAGGAAAGCCCATTGATGGTAAGGGGACAATACATACGACAGACACGGTTCCTTTACATGGGCGACCAATAAACCCATTAGGGCGAACACCTATTTCCGAACCATTAGACGTTGGTGTTAGAGCCATTAACTCGTTATTAACAGTAGGTCGTGGGCAAAGAATTGGTCTGTTTGCTGGCAGTGGCGTTGGTAAAAGTGTATTGCTAGGCATGATGACTCGCTATACCACCGCGGATATTATTGTTGTGGGGTTGATTGGAGAACGTGGCCGTGAGGTTAATGAGTTTGTCCGAAAGAATCTTGGAGATGAGGGGCTAGCTAGAGCAGTCGTTGTTGCAACGCCGGCAGATCATCCGCCATTAATGCGTATGCACGGCGCTATGTTAGCGACCAGTATCGCTGAGTATTTTCGTGATCAAGGTAAAAGTGTTTTGTTACTGATGGATTCTTTAACAAGGTATGCGCAAGCTCAAAGAGAAATAGCATTAGCGATTAATGAACCGCCTGCTACAAAGGGCTATCCTCCGTCTGTGTTTAGTAAATTGCCCAGCTTGGTCGAACGTGCAGGTAATTCTGATAACGGGACGGGGTCTATTACAGCCTTTTATACGGTGTTAACTGAAGGGGATGATACGAATGACCCCATCGCAGATGCGAGCCGAGCTATTTTGGATGGTCACGTGCACTTGTCTAGGTCGTTGGCTGAAGCTGGCCATTTTCCAGCCATTGATATGGAGGCATCAGTCAGTAGACTGATGGTTGAGGTGGTGCCAGAAGTTCATCAAGATATGGCGCGTGAATTTAGAAGAATCAACTCAACGTACCAACAAAATTTAGATTTGATTAATGTGGGTGCGTACCAGCCGGGGAGTAATCCGGCGGTCGACTTATCTATTGATATGCGAGAGTCAATGTTGGAGTTTTTGCAGCAAGGTTTGCAGGAATCTGTGGACTTCGAAACAAGTACGTTAGCGTTAAATAATGTGTTAAAACAGGGTGGAGTGGAATTTTGATGGTTGTACAATCAATAGGTAGAGGTGTTTTTTGAAAAGATCAAAGCGTTTAGAGCCCGTTCATAAAATCGCAAAAAATAAAGAGGCGGTTGCAGCACAAAAAGTGACTGAGTCTGTACAGCAAAAAGCCTCGAGCCTTGATCAGCTAGACAAGCTAAAAAAGTACCGTGAAGATTACATTGCTGAGTTCAAAACGAAGGGTGAAAGTGGTATTAGCGCTTCTAGGTTGCAGGAATACCAAGCGTTTGTTCATAAAATTGACCATGCCATTGATGAGCAACTGAAAACAATTCAGTCGGCTCAACAACAGGTTGATGATAGACAAAAAGATTTTCAGAAAACAAATAGTCGAAAAAAGGTTGTCGAGAAGTTAATAGATAAATCAACCATTCAAGAAACAAAAAGTGAGCAACGTTCAGAGCAGAATGAAGCCGATGATAGGACATCTGGCGGCAGTACTAGAGATGATGTTCTTATGTGGCGGTTTACGTAATTTAGTTGTTGTAAAGATTAAAATTTGCTTGGGAAGGTTTATCGTTTTCGAATAAATGCTCTATAATGGCGAAATGAATATTTCTGACTTGCTTGCACAAGGTGTTGAACTAATGATTCTTGGGATGGGAATGGTATTTTTCATCCTAAGTTTGTTGATAGTGGTGATAAAAGGTGTAACAGCTATTACTATGCGTTATGACACTGCGCCCGTTTCTCCTGAAGCATCAAACCCCCGTATAAACTCAATTGATGAAGACGTTGTTGCGGCAATAACTATTGCTGTAGAACGTTTTCGTTCGAAATAAAAAATTATGACAAATCCATTAAAAATAACTGATGTTGTCCTACGTGACGCTCATCAATCTCTTTTTGCGACCCGTCTTCGTATTGAAGATATGCTACCCATTGCAGAAAAGCTCGATAAAATCGGCTATTGGTCTCTAGAAACATGGGGTGGAGCAACGTTTGATTCGTGTATACGGTACTTAGGAGAAGATCCTTGGGAACGTTTAAGATTGTTGAAAGCGGCAATGCCAAACACACAGCAACAAATGCTCTTGCGTGGTCAAAACTTATTAGGCTATAGACATTACGCAGATGATGTTGTTCATAAATTCGTAGAACGTGCGGCATATAACGGGATGGACGTGTTCCGTATTTTCGATGCGATGAACGATGTGCGAAATCTTGAAACGGCCATAAAAGCCACAGTAGAAGTAGGTAAGCACGCACAAGGAACAATCTCTTTCACAGAAAGCCCCGTTCACACCATGGAAGGTTGGGTTGATATGGGTAAAAAGTTAGAAGATGCGGGTTGTCATTCGATTGTTATTAAAGATATGGCGGGGCTATTAAAGCCTTATGATGCTGAAATATTAGTTAAATCGCTGAAAAGTGCTTGTGATGTACCTATCGCATTACATAGTCATGCAACGACAGGTATGAGTGTTGCCACGTGTTTGAAAGCGGTTGAATCTGGATTGGATATGTTGGATACGGCTATTTCGTCTATGAGTATGACGTATGGCCACTCGCCAACAGAAACCTTCATAGCAATGCTGGAAGGGACAGAGCGTGCAACGGGTCTCGATATCAATGCCGTTGAAGAAATTGCGGCCTACTTCAGAGAAGTACGTCCAAAATATGCTGAATTTGAAGGGTCACTTAAGGGCGTTGATTCTCGAATTCTGATCGCACAAGTACCTGGCGGCATGTTAACCAATCTTGAAAGTCAGCTAAAACAACAAAATGCTGGCGATAAAATTGATGACGTATTAGCTGAAATACCTGCTGTTAGAAAGGACCTTGGTTATCTACCATTGGTTACACCCACGTCACAAATTGTTGGCACACAAGCAGTTATGAATGTGTTGATGGGAGAACGTTACAAATCCATTAGCAAAGAAACGGCCGGCGTATTAAAAGGTGAATATGGTGCAACACCTGCTGAGGTTAATAAAGAATTACAAGAACGCGTATTAGAAGGTGCCGAAGCAATTACCTGTCGACCTGCCGATTTAATTGATGACGAGTTAGATGTTTTAGTAGCCGATTTGGATGCGAAGTCCAAAGAAGATGGCCTAACGTTGGCTGAAGATACAATTGATGACGTATTGACCTACGCTTTATTCCCGCAAGTGGGCTTAGACTTCATTAAAAACAGAAACAACCCAGATGCGTTTGAGCCAGTTCCAACAGGTCTGGTAACGGTATCTGCAGAGCCAAAAGGTAACGAAACATATGATGTTTCTGTTAATGGCAAGTTGTATCAGGTTGAGGTTGGAGCGAGTGGTAGTATTGAAAATTTAGTGCCGGCAAAGGCGGCTAGTAAATCAGCGGCTCCAGTATCGGCTGCTAGCATGCCTGAGCCATCAGGTGAGTTCTGCCAAAATGACCCACTGACATCGCCGATGGCTGGTAACATTATCAGAATTGGAGTTGCTACGGGCGACGATGTGCATGAGGGTGATGTGGTTATTATTCTTGAAGCGATGAAGATGGAAACAGAGATAAGAGCGCACATTGAAGGTCAAATTTCAGATATTTTTGTTAAAGAAGGTGAGTCCATTCCGGCGGGCGCACCACTTATTTTAATTTGTTAGGGTTAATATAATGGACGGCGTGTTACAGATATGGCAATCAACAGGCATTGCTAACTTTGAGATAGGGAATGTCGTCATGATAGGCATTGGCCTATTGTTGATTTACTTGGCTATTGCAAAGAACTTTGAGCCCTTACTATTGCTACCGATTGGTTTTGGCGGAATTTTGGCTAATATTCCGATTGCAGGTATCAGTGGACCAGATGGTTTGTTAGGTATTTTGTACCACATGGGTGTAGATACAGGTTTGTTCCCGCTATTGATTTTTATGGGCGTGGGTGCGTTAACTGATTTTGGTGCGTTGATTGCGATGCCAAGCCTACTCGTACTTGGTGCGGCTGCGCAGTTTGGGATTTTTGCTACGCTACTTGGCGCATTGGCAATGAATTTTATACCGGGTATGGAATTTAGCTTAGCGGATGCCTCTGCTATTGCGATTATTGGTGGCGCTGATGGCCCAACGGCTATTTTTCTTGCCTCAAAACTAGCGCCAGATTTGTTGGGTGCTATTGCGGTTTCTGCCTACTCATACATGGCGCTTGTGCCTCTTATTCAACCGCCTATTATGCGAGCTTTGACAACAGAAGCTGAACGTAAAGTGGAAATGAAACACTTGAGGCACGTTACCAAGAAAGAACGAATTATTTTTCCGTTGCTTATATTAACCGTTGTTATTTTGTTTTTACCGGCGTCGGCACCTTTGATCGGCATGCTCGCTTTTGGTAACTTGATGAGAGAAAGTGGTGTGGTAGATAGATTAAGTTCTACAGCACAAAATGAATTAATCAACATTGTTACTATTTTCTTAGGGTTAGCTGTGGGTTCTAAATTATCTGCCGATAAATTCCTGACTGCTGAAACGTTAGGAATTTTGGTATTAGGAATGGTGGCCTTTTCTATTGGTACGGCGGGTGGTTTGTTGATGGGTAAACTCATGCACAAGCTAACGGGTGGCAAAGTGAATCCGCTGATTGGTGCGGCAGGTGTGTCAGCCGTTCCTATGGCGGCTCGTGTGGTTAATAAAGTGGGCCAAGAAGCTAATCCGCATAACTTCTTATTGATGCATGCAATGGGGCCTAACGTGGCGGGGGTTATTGGTTCGGCTGTCGCTGCGGGTGTTTTACTGGCTATTGTTGGCTAGCAAACCTGTACATTAAGTTAAGTGAGGACCTATTATCAGGTTTCACTTACAAATTTTATTGTGTTAGTACCCTAATATATGTCTGATACCAGTCGGTCTTTTTCTGTTGCCCCCATGATGGACTGGACAGATCGCCATTGCCGTTACTTCCACAGGCTTTTGTCCCCTAATGCCTTCTTGTATACCGAAATGGTGACGACTGGTGCGTTGATTCATGGTGATAAACAACGCTTCTTAGCTTTTGATGATGAAGAGCAGCCCGTTGCGTTGCAGCTAGGTGGAAGTGTGCCAAGTGATATGGCCGCTTGCGCTGAATTGGCTCAACAAGCAGGGTATATGGAAGTGAATATCAACGTAGGTTGCCCAAGTGATCGCGTGCAAAATGGGCGTATTGGAGCTTGTTTAATGTCTGAGCCTGCGCTGGTTGCTGAGTGCGTATCTGAAATGAAGGCAAGCGTTGATATTCCAGTAACGGTTAAAACCCGTATTGGTATTGATGATTTTGATTCACCAGAATTTTTGTTTAAGTTTGTTGAAGAAGTTTCAAATGCTGGGTGTGAGACAGTCATTATTCATGCTCGTAAAGCCATCTTAAATGGCTTGTCACCAAAGGAAAACAGGACCATTCCACCGTTGAACTACGATAGGGCTTATCAAGTAAAAAAAGAATTCCCAGAGTTGATCGTTATTGTTAATGGGGGTGTTAAAACAACCAAAGAAATTGAAAAACACTGGCAACACTTAGACGGTGTGATGGTTGGGCGAGAAGCGTACCACAACCCCTTTTTTTTGGCTGAAATAGAACATCAATTATTTCAGCAGCCACTACAAGAAAGGGAAGAGATTTTACAATCATTTTTACCGTATGTTGAACAACAGTTAATAAAAGGTGTTGCTTTGCAAAGTATGTCTCGGCATATATTAGGGTTGTTTGCTGGCCAAGTAGGGGGGAAGCATTGGCGGCGATATTTAAGCGAAAATGCGCGCTTAAAAAATGCAGGCACAGATGTGCTGATTGCTGCGTTTGAAGAGATGAAGCAATACCAATAATCTTTTTTAGTAATTTAAATAAAAACGGTATACTTTCTAACTCCCTACTTAATTGATAAATAGCATGGAACATTTATATAAACAGATTATTTCTAGTATTGGCGAAGATGTTAACCGCCAAGGGTTGGTTGATACCCCTAAACGTGCAGCTAAAGCGATGTCTTTTTTAACGAGCGGGTATCAAAAAGAGGTTGAAGAAGTAGTGAATGGAGCGATATTTGATTCTGATGCCGACGATATGGTAATAGTTAAGGATATTGAGCTCTATTCAATGTGCGAACATCATTTGCTGCCTTTTATTGGGAAATGCCATGTTGCTTATTTGCCTTCGGGTAAGGTGCTTGGCCTATCAAAAGTCGCGCGAATCGTGGATATGTTTGCTAGGCGTTTACAGATCCAAGAACAATTAACAACGCAAATAGCTGACTCGATACTGAAAGTAACTGGCGCTAAAGGTGTGGCTGTTGTTGTTGAAGCAAAGCATTTATGCATGATGATGCGTGGTGTGGAAAAACAGAATTCACAAATGACAACGTCAAGTATGTTGGGACAATTCCGTAAGAACGCTGAAACCAGGGCGGAGTTTTTAAGTTTACTTAAAGTGAGATAGCGGTTTCGTATGAAAAAAACAGCCGTTTTGTTAATCAATTTAGGTACACCAGAAGCACCGACAGAAGAAGCTGTCAGGGCTTATTTAAAAGAATTCTTATGGGACCCTCGGGTCGTTCAAATCCCACGTTTTATCTGGTGGTTTATTTTGAACTGGGGTGTGCTGAGAAAGCGGCCTGCAATATCTGCTAAAGCGTACCAAAAAGTTTGGACGGATGAGGGTTCACCTTTAATGGTTCACAGTAAACAGATTGCAACATCTCTTCAAACGTTAGCAGATGCTAATTGCCCAGGGCAGTACAGATTTTTTTTAAGCATGAGGTATGGTGAGCCATCTATTCGGTCAGTTTTTCAAGCTATACAAGAGGGTGAACCGGACAATATTATTGTATTGCCACTTTATCCGCAGTTTGCCACATCGAGTACAGGTACTGCTTGGCATGCTTACCAGAGCTTATATCATCAATGGGAAGATGCGCCGCACAGTAAAACGGTCATTGATTACCATGATAACGATGCTTACATTGAAGCGCTTGCTGATAGTGTCCGACAGCATTGGGAAAAAAACGGTAGAGGTGATTGTTTGTTACTTTCATTTCATGGTGTGCCAGAAAGAACAATTCGCCAAGGTGATCCTTATTTATCGCATTGCACTAAAACAACCGAGTTGCTTGTTGAGAAGCTCGAATTAAAGGATTTAGAATGGCGATTAGTGTTCCAGTCTCGGTTTGGCAAAGCTAAATGGATACAACCGTATTGTGTGGATGTTCTAAAGACGTTACCGGAGGAAGACATTAAAACGTTGGATGTAATTTGCCCTGGGTTTGCAGCGGATTGTCTAGAGACGTTAGAAGAAATTGCTATGGAAAATAAAGAGGTTTTTATAGAGGCGGGTGGTGAAAATTACCGATATATCCCTGCTCTAAATGACAACGAACTACATACAAAAGCCTTATTTTCTTTGGTAGAGCTTAACAATAAACCGGCTGTGGTAGAGCAAAAAGAGGTGAACTGATGGCGAAATTTTTTGGACCAAATTCTGACTGCCCTATTTGTAAAATGATGCGGAGCCTTGCGTTTAGCGGTATTGGTGCTGCGATGGGTATTGGAATAGGTAATTTGTTGGAATTAAAAAAATCAGATGTTTGGTTATGTGCCGTTGCAGGTGCTTTTATCATGGTATTTATAGTAATGAAGAAACTGGAAAAGTAATGAAACATATATTCTTAATAGGGCTTTTATTAATGCTGAGCGCGTGTTCTGAAGAGCAGCAAAACAGAATTTCACGACTGGGTGTGAGTTGGTTAGAAGGTGACTATAAAGTGACTTTTTACGAAGGGAATCACAAGAAAGAATGGATGATTAAAGACAGTAAGGTCACATCAGAAGCGCAAAAAGGTTATTACTATTTTTGGGTATTAGATAACGGTAAGAAAAAATATGTTCAAACACCTATTGATCGTACTGTTATTGAGGAAATTTAATTAATTATGTGTGAGTTACTTGGCATGAGCGCCAATGTTCCTACGGATATACGCTTTAGTTTCAGTGGGTTAATCAAGCGCGGTGGTGAAACGGCTGATCATAAAGACGGTTGGGGAATCGCTTTTTATGAGGGAAAAGGCTATCGTTCTTTTCACGACCCTATTGCCAGTGCGGATTCAGAAGTGGCGAAATTCATACAAGGTTATCCGATAAAAAGCACTGCTGTTATTTGTCATATTCGCAAGGCTAATCGTGGTCGTGTGTGCCTAGAAAATACGCATCCTTTTTCAAGAGAACTTTGGGGTATTACTTGGTCTTTTGCCCATAATGGCCAGTTAAAAGGAATCAAAAATAAACAACTTAATCACTATCAACCAGTAGGAACAACGGACAGTGAATACGCTTTTTGTTGGATGCTTGGGCAGCTTAAAAAAACATTTCCAGAAAAACCTAAACAAAAAAAAGAGATACGGTTGGTGATAGATAGGTTATGTCGAGAAATAGCTACGCTTGGTGTATTTAATATGCTCTTGAGTGATGCGGCTAACCTCTATGTGTATTGTTCTACTAAATTATCTTGGATTACACGTCAGGCACCTTTTCAAGAAGCACAACTTAAAGATGCGGACGTGAGTGTTGATTTTAAAAATGAAACGTCGATAGATGATGTAGTGACAGTGATTGCTACTGAGCCTTTAACCACGAATGAGGAGTGGGTTCAAATGGGAAGAAATGAATTCATGGTGGTTAGCTTAGGCAAACAAGTGCCGCATCGCTAACGGTTAAAAAAAAGTCGATAAGTTTCTTTAAATTGATCATTGACTAATTCTGTCACCGAGGGGATTAGTCTACTAGAAAGGTTTACTTTGTCCCATATTGGATCGATAGAAAACGCTTCGGTAGCGGAAGGTGCGTCAGTGGCAACATTGATGTGAGCTAACTGGTTGGCAAGGTAAATAAGAGAACATTCAAGCTGATGACTGTTAGATTGTTCGGGTTGGTGATGGTGTTCGGCAGCTTGTTGAATGGCTTCAGGTATTTTCCACATGCTTAATAGACCACCTCCAACATCCGAGTGGTTGAAACCAAAAACAGCACATTCTGCATCTGCATCATTAAGGTTATTTGATTTTCTCAACAGCGCAGCTGAGCGAGATAAATCGGGTGCTTTTTTATACAGAACTAATTTGCCAATGTCGTGAAGTAATCCACTAATAAAAATAGATGATAGTTGTTTGTTTTTAGGGTGATGCTCAGCGAGCACTTTGGCGAACAAGGCGGTTTGAAGGCTATGTGACCAAAACTCTTTCATACTGATGATGGTATTTGGAAAGCTAGAGAACTTTTCTACAACGCTGGTAGCCATAACCAGTAATCGAATTTCACGGTCCCCTAATATTGTTATTGCTTTGCTAATGGTTTGTACTGTGGCAGGGAAACCAAAAAATGCAGAGTTAACTACTTTTAACATTCTGATTGTTAAAGCGGGATCTTGTTCGATGATTTGAGCGATATCTGCAGCGGTTGTTGTCGGGTTGTCTAATACTTCCGAGATACGCATGAAAATTTCTGGAGGCGAGCATAAATCTATCTCACCCGTTAAGAAATCATTTACAGAGGCTATATTTTGAACTGTTTGTACCATCACTTAACTTTAGCAGAATTATTTTTTATTTTAATGGTGAGATAAATAAATAAAGTTGCGGTGGCTTGTTAATCAGTGATTTTCAACTATTATTCAAATACGCGTTCTTAGAATACAAACAATAAAAAATATTAAAGAAGAACGTGTTTGTTTTATATAAAATTCAAAGTGTTACATAATTAATGTTGACATGACATTAGCTTTGCGCTTAAAGTTGTTGATAAGAAATGGTTGGTGATGCATATTCAGGATATGGATTGTCAAAAATAAGAATAAGAAAGGGTTGCTCATGAGTCAATTAGACCAATTACGAGACAAAAAAATTCTGATCGTTGAAAACAATCAAGATAGATTGATTCAATTGCAGGACTTGCTCTCTATGGCGGGTTTTAGAAATCTCTTATCTGTTTCTAATCACCAAGATGTATTTGAGGCGATTCAACCTTTCCAAAACAAAGTTGATGAATTGGGCGTCATACTGTTATCCCATGATTTACCTAACAGTAATACTTATGAATTAAGTAAGTTACTGACCACGTTAGACGGGCATGATGCTATTCCACTAATTTTTTTAGTCGACAAGGCGGTTAGTATAGATGAAGAGTTACAGACTCAATGTCATCAAGCAAATGCAGCTACGATTGTCCATTATCCAGAAGACTCATTCTCGTTTAGGTCAATAATATCACTAGCGTTAGCACTTAAAAGTGAACGTGATGAGAGAATTAATAAAGAAGCTAAGTTGGTGGTAGAGTTATCTGAAAGACGCATTATGGAAGCCAGGTTGCAATACCTAGTGTCACATGATGAACTGACTGGTTTATCCAATAGAAGTGGTTTAGAAAAGGCATTAAATTTTGCATTGCTTCGTTGCAAAAACTTTAAGCAAGAGGGCGCTTTATTAGATGTTGATCTTGATCAATTTAAGGTAATTAATGATATTGAAGGTCACGAAGTGGGTGATCGATTATTAATTGAGATGTCGACTCTAATTAGGTCAGAGCTAGATACGGATGCTTTTATCGCTCGGGTGGGTTCAAATTCATACCAAGTTTTATTGAGCAAAGTATCGAAGAAAGAAGTGATAGAGATAGCTGACCGTTTACGTTTGGTTGTTGATGATTTTGAGTTTGTGGCGGGTAGTGATGTCTATAATATTTCTGCCAGTATAGGCATCGCAATTCTAGAACCTAGTCAAAAAGTAAGCCGCGCCAGTGAGTTAATGTCTAGAGCGCACCATGCTTGCTGTAATGCAAAAAAATTAGGTAGAAATAAGGTTTATGTATACGAGGCGAATGACGCTCAATTATCCACGTTAAGAAATGATGCTAAGTGGGTACCGAAAATTAAGGAAGCGTTACGCAAGGATCAGTTTAGGTTGGTTTTTCAGCCTGTTGTTAAAGTAGCCAATGGATATGTTTCACATTATGAAACGTTATTGCGCCTAGAAAATGAACAAGGTGAGTTATTATCGCCAGAAGATTTTATTCCGGTAGCAGAACGGATGGGACTCATACAACAAATTGATTTGTGGGTAGTAACGACCATCATTGATTTTATTGCAGAACTACCAGAAAAAAACAAAGATGTTTCCTTTACAGTCAATTTATCTAGTCACGCTTTACAATGTGATTACATATTGCCGGTATTGAAGCAAAAGCTGGAGAGCACTTGGGTATCTCCATCTCGTTTGACGTTTGAAATTACGGAAACAGCTGCTGTTACAAATTTTGAAAAAACGCGACAAATGGTCTCAAAAATCAGGGCATTAGGTTGTCGATTTGCCCTAGACGATTTTGGTGCAGGCTTCAGCTCATTTAATTATATTAAAAACTTTCCTGTCGATTATCTAAAAATTGATGGCCAATTTATCAATAACTTAGCGTGTGATGCGGCAGACCAAGTACTTGTTAAATCGATGATTGATGTGGCGCATAGTTTAGGTAAAGAAGCGATCGCGGAATACGTATCCAACGCCGAAATTTTAAGGTTATTAAAAGAGTTTGGCGTAGATTATGTTCAAGGTTATTTATTAGGTAAGCCTGAAACAGAGTTGTTAAACACGAAGCATATATCCTTTTCAGAATTATTAAATAAGCCGTTAGATATTAATAAACTCATTACCCAATAGTTATGTATTTGTGACATGATAAGCATTTACGCTACATGGCGCTAATGCTCGCTAGTTGTCTACCAATATGGCCAAGCCAAAACCTCGTACGAAACAATCAAAAAAGAAACAAGTAAAACGAAAAGCTCGGCATAAAAAACAGAGTTTTTTACGTTCTATTTTTTTTAAAATATCATTATTCCTCCTTGTTGTTACGTGCAGTTACGTGGCTTATCTGGACTTCACAGTGCGCTCTCAATTTGAAGGCAAACGTTGGGAATTGCCTGCGCATGTTTATGCTAACCCTGTTGAGCTTTTTCAAGGGCTGCATTTATCAGCGTCAGAGTTCGATGAATTACTTCAGGATTTAAAGTACGAACGTCGTCAGACACTTAATGGGTCGGGCGTATATAAACGTTCTGGCTCTGAGTTTTTGTTGTCTACACGGAAGTTTGAGTTTTGGGATGGCGTTGAAAAGGCTAAGACAGTCAAAATTGATTTTCAAGGGCAGCAGGTTTCGCGAATAGTGGAACTTGAATCTGGCCGCTCAATACCTTTGTTACGTTTAGATCCTGTGCAAGTTGGTAGTTTTTATCCTAGCCATAAAGAAGACCGGGTGTTAGTTAAGCTTGGCGACGTGCCACAAACACTCATTGATGGGCTTCTTGCGGTGGAAGACAGGGACTTTTATCAGCATTTTGGTGTGTCGGCAAAAGGCATTTTGCGTGCGATGTGGGTAAATTTACAAGCGGGTTCAATTGTTCAAGGTGGAAGCACGCTAACGCAACAATTAGTTAAGAATTTCTATTTAAGCCCTAAGCGAAGTCTCTGGCGCAAAGCCAAAGAGGCAGTCATGGCGATTATTTTAGAGTTAAGGTATGAAAAAGACGATATTTTAGAGGCTTATTTAAACGAGGTTTTTTTGGGTCAAGATGGAGAGCGCTCCATTAATGGTTTTGGAATGGCTAGTGTGTTTTATTTTAATCAACCGATCATAGAGCTTAAGCCGCATCAAACTGCGATGTTAGTTGGTTTGGTTAAAGGCCCCTCATATTTTGATCCGAGACGGCACCCAACTAGAGCGTTAAAACGCAGAAACTTGGTGTTAAATGAAATGGCTAAACAAGGCCTGTTACCTGATCAGCAAAAAAAGATCGCAACGGGGTTTGGTTTAGGTATCTCGAGATTCAAACAAATTAAAAGCTCTAGGTTTCCAGCATTTCTTGATTTGGTGAAGCGTCAATTAAGCCGTGACTATAATAATGAAGATTTAACATCTGAAGGCTTAAATATTTTTTCAACGCTGGACTATACCGTTCAAACAAAAGCAGAAAAGGTATTTACTCGTCAGCTGGACCAGTTAAGTAAAGTAAGTTCAGATGAGGAATTATTGCAAGGGGCCATGGTTATAAGCCGGCGAGAGAGTGGTGAAGTAGTGGCGGTGATAGGCGATAAAAACCCACAATATAATGGGTTTAACCGTGCGCTTGATGCAGTAAGACCGATTGGCTCACTGGTAAAGCCAGCGGTTTATTTAACGGCCTTGCTTGACTCCACTCGATATACACTAGCAACGCGTATTAAGGATGAGTCAATAAGTCTGAAACAACAAAGTGGTGAGCTTTGGACGCCGAAAAATTACGATAAGGTTGAGCATGGTGACGTGACATTACAGTCTGCGCTTGTACATTCTTATAACCTTGCCACTGTTCGGTTAGGTATGGCGTTAAAGGTTTCTAATGTTAAAAGAACATTGGAAAAGTTAGGCGTTAACCGGCCAATAAAACCTTATCCATCATTATTGTTGGGCGCTTTGCCCATGTCACCAGTTGAAGTGACGCAAATGTATCAAACGCTTGCTGCTGGCGGGTTTTTAATGCCACTAAGGTCCATACAATCTATTATGGCTAATGATAAAACACCGTTGGAACGTTATCCTTTGGCGATTAGAGAAACGGTTGATTCATCAGCGACTTATTTAGTTAACACCGCGATGCAAGAAGTGATGCGAACAGGGACAGGGGCGTCCGTTTATCGTTATATGTCAGGGGAATATAACTTTGCTGGTAAAACGGGGACCACTGATGAACTTCGAGATAGTTGGTTTGCTGGTTATAGTGGAGACTATGTCGCTGCAGTATGGTTGGGTAGAGATGATAATAAACCGGCTAACTTAACGGGCTCTCAAGGAGCATTGAGAGTGTGGGCATCTGTTATGAAAGTGATAACTAAACAAGGAGTCGATTTGCTACCGCCCGATGATATTGTTTTTGTGTGGGTAGATCAACTAGGGCTTAGGGCCAGTGAATCTTGTGTTGATGCTGTACAATACCCGTTTATTAAGGGTTCTGAGCCATTAGCACTATCACCTTGTATGGGTGTTATTGATAGAGGGCTTGAGAATGCAGGGCGTTGGTTTGACGGTTTGATGAATGAATAAGATTAAAAGACATATGTTGAAAATTAAAAATACCCCGTTTGCTTTATTGATGGTTTTAGGGCTAACAGCGTGTGCAGATATGTCTATGTATAATCAGGTGCCTGCGCCAATTGAAGGAACTAGGCAACGTCAATCAGAGGTCAACACGTACCCAATTGAGACGCCGCGCTATGAGCCGATTGAACAGAAACAACCTGTTAAGCAGCCTATAGTAGCAAGTACAGTTAGAAACCCAGCCGTGATTGCATTGCTTGATGATGCCCAGACAAATCGCCAACAAGGTGAGTTAAGTATTGCTGCTTCAAAGTTGGAACGTGCCGTTAGAATAGCGCCACAAGATGGCAACGTGTGGCATGAGCTGGCATCGATCCGTTTTCAACAAAACAGATTTCAATCAGCTGAAGGTCTCGCAAAAAAATCAATCGTGTATTCGAGTAATGATAGAGCGCTATTAAAGAAGAACTGGTTATTAATTGCTAACAGCCGCGAACAGCAAGGTCAAACCACATCGGCTGCGCAAGCAAGAGTTGAAGCCGGTAAGTATTGATAACGATGAGTCAAACCAATATATATTCCGTTGAAAAATTAATAGAGCAAGCAAGATTGCTTGCCGCGGATTATAAAAAAATGATGGGCAAGCCGTTGCCGGGTGTCAGTAATGAAATTGCAGAGCACGATGCCGCAAGGTACTTGAATTTAACTTTATGCGAAGACCGAACGGCGGGTTATGACGCCCAACGAAAAGAAGGTGTTGGGCCCAAACGTGTTCAAATAAAAGCACGCGCTATCTTCAATGATAATTTTCGTGGTCAGCGGTTAGGGCAGCTCAAGCTGGATAAAGAGTGGGACTCCGTTATATTAGTTTTAATGAACGCTGAATATCAGACAGAAGAGATTTTTGAAGCAACAAGAGAGGACGTTTTCAATCATATGGATGATAATACTAACCGTATGAAAAGAGGTGCTATGTCAGTGGCTAAGTTCAGGATCATTGCAACGTTGATTTGGACTAAAGAAGACGGCTTAGACGCATCCGCATGGCAACATTTATAACGCCACCCTTAACTAAGATAAGTAGACCTAACTGTTTTGTTACACGAACTCGATACAATTTTTGGTTCCTCAGGAAAGCTAGCTGAACACATTCAAGGGTTTCAGCCTAGAGAAAGCCAGCAAGCAATGGCAGACGCTGTTGAGAAAGCCATTAACCAACAATCACACTTAGTGGCTGAAGCGGGCACCGGTACGGGTAAAACGTACGCGTATTTAATTCCGGCCATTTTGTCAGGCAAAAAAACCATTATTTCAACGGGTACTAAAAACCTTCAAGATCAAATATTCGAAAAAGATTTCCCGTTAATTCGTGATGCCTTAAATGTACCCGTTCAAGCGGCGGTGTTAAAAGGCCGTTCAAATTATTTATGTTTGTACCGAATGGAACAAGCGCTTGAACAGCACGTTGGTTTTGATAAGCAATTAGAAGCTGAATTGTCGAGTATTAAACGGTGGTCTAATCAAACGACTATCGGTGATGTTGTCGAAATGACAAACATTGCTGAAGACTCAACCGTTTGGGGATATGTCACGACGAACGCAGATAATTGTTTGGGCCAAGATTGCCCCTTTGTTGCGGATTGTTACCCATTAAAGGCTAGACGCGATGCACAAGAAGTAGATGTGCTAATCGTTAATCACCATTTGTTATGTGCGGATTGGTCATTGAAAGACGATGGGTTCGGGCAATTGCTTCCAGAGGTGGATGTGGTGATTGTTGATGAAGCGCATCAGCTGGTCGATACCGCATCACGATTTTTAGGCGTTACTGTCAGTGCACGGCAAATATTGTCATTACTCAGTGATATCAGTGCGGAACAAATAAAACTGTCTTCCGATATGCCGGCATTAATTGATTTAACGCATGTCGTCAGCGAGGACTTAAAAGAATTACGTAAACTGATTCCGGACCAGTCTTCAAAAGGGTCTTGGGATGAATTGCTTACCTTAAAAGACTTTCAGCACGGGCTAAGCTGTTTATTGGAACGTATACAACAGCTATTTGCCATGCTGCAAGAAGCGTCAGTACGATCTAAAGGCCTTGAGGCGTGTTGGAAACGGTGTGATGACATTCTTGTGCGTTTAAAGCTGTTTGCCCAACAGAACCCAAGTGATTGGATTCAATGGTATGAAACATTTCGTCAAACATTTGTTTTTTATAGAACACCGCTAGATATTTCTAAAGCGTTCTCCAGCTTTGCTTTTGCTTCTGAAGCAACTTGGATATTTACCTCTGCGACATTATCCGTTAATGGCAAATTTGACTTTTTTAGTAAACGGTTAGGTTTAGATGATGCAGATATGATCATGTTGGATAGCCCGTTCGACTACGTTCAACAATCACTAATGTATGTGCCGACAGGATTACCTGAACCAAGAGATTACGATTACACGCGCGTTATGTTGGATAAAGTATTGCCGGTACTTGAAGCCAGTAAGGGTAGGGCTTTTTTGTTATTTACCAGCCACCGTGCGTTGCAAGAAGCGGCAGAGCTCTTGCTTCAAAAAGGTGGGTTTAATTTATTGGTGCAAGGAGACTTACCTAAGCAACAGATGCTAGAACAGTTTCGTGAAATGGATCGAGCTGTTTTGCTTGGCACAGCGAGTTTTTGGGAAGGTGTTGATGTGCGAGGCGAGGCGCTGTCTTGTGTCATTATTGATAAATTACCGTTTTCTTCACCCGGTGATCCCGTCACTAAGGCACGTTTAGAACATATGACATCCAACGGCCAATCTCCCTTTGGCGAATTTCAGTTACCATCAGCTGCGCTAATGTTAAAGCAGGGTGCGGGCCGATTAATTCGCGATATGGAAGATAAAGGCGTATTGATGTTATGTGATCCTCGACTATCATCAAAAGGTTATGGCCGAGTATTTGTTAAATCGCTACCGTCCATGCCAATTACACAAGATATTGAAGATGTAGAGCGCTTTTATAAACGTATAGAAAATGCCTCTGCTCGTTCTGCCAACAAGATACAACAGTCAGCATGAAAATATTAGCAATTGAAACGGCAACAGAAGCTTGTTCAGCAGCTCTGTTAGTTGATGGCGAAATCACCGAACGGTTTAAAGTAGCACCGCGTGAACACGGTAATTTGATTCTGCCGATGGTAGACGAATTGTTGGTTGATTCAGGTGTACAGCTAACACAACTGGATGCACTTGCGTTTGGGCGAGGGCCTGGGTCATTTACAGGTGTGCGTATGGCCACTGGTGTCGTACAAGGGTTGGCTTTTGCTGCGGATTTGCCCGTGGCAGCCATTTCCACACTTCATGCATTGGCAAACCAAGTAGAACTTAATTCACAAATAGAACATGTATTTGTGGCACTAGACGCCCGTATGGGTGAAATCTATTGTTGTGAATATGAGGCTAAAAACGGCGTGCTTGAAAAAACGTCTGAAGAACAAGTAATAGCGCCTGAGAAACTTAACCGGCTATCGGCTAAAAATACGGTCGGTATTGGTCACGGTTGGCGGACCTATTTAGATGTCATACAGGCGTCTATTGGTTGCCCAACGTTAGCAATATATTCTGATGCCCATCCTAGGGCTGTTGATGTCGCGAAACTCGCTATATCTGTTGTTGAAAAGGGTAAAACAGTCGCAGCAGAGCATGCAATGCCTGTTTATTTGCGAGATAATGTTGCGAAGAAAAAAGCACAACAATCAGCATGACTCAATATATACCGATTCACCCAGATAACCCGCAACAACGGTTGATTAAGCAAGTGGTGGATATTGTGCGCCGTGGTGGTGTTATTGCCTACCCAACGGACTCTTCTTATGCCCTCGCTTGTCATTTAGGGGATAAGCAAGCGTTAGACCGTATTCGCCAAATCAGGCGTATTGATGATAAACATAACTTTACCTTAGTGTGCCGAGATCTGACAGACATCTCCAATTATGCTCAGGTTAATAACGATACGTATCGATTATTAAAGTCTTTAACGCCAGGCGCTTTTACGTTTGTTTTAAAAGCAACAAAAGAAGTGCCAAAACGCTTACAACACCCTAAACGAAAAACGGTTGGTATTCGTGTGCCAGATCAGCATATTGCACAATTAATACTTGAAGAGCTGGGTGAGCCAATGTTGACGAGCACGTTAATATTACCTGATGACTCTGAAGCGATAGCCGATCCGTACGACATAAGCGAGGCAATTGGAAATCAATTAGATGCCATCGTAGACGCAGGGGTTATTCCCTACCAACCGACGACGATGATTGTTTGGGATAATGATTTCCCTGAAATTGTTCGACAGGGCAAAGGTGAGGCGGACTTTATTACAAAACAGGACAAAACGTAATGCCAATGGACGAATTAACCCTTGTTGGTAAAATTGCCGTTTGGGCGCTGCCTGTAATATTTGCGATTACCGTACATGAAGTAGCGCACGGTTGGGTGGCGAACAAATTAGGCGATCCTACAGCTAAAAATCTTGGCCGTTTGACGTTAAACCCAATGAGCCATGTTGACCCCGTTGGTACACTATTGGTCCCAGGTATATTGCTCGCATTAGGCGGGTTCATGTTTGGTTGGGCTAAGCCGGTTCCAGTCAACTGGCGGAATTTAAAGCACCCTAAAAAAGATATGGTGTATGTCGCATTGGCTGGCCCGTTGGCAAACTTAGTGATGGCACTATGTTGGGCAGGTGCTATAAAAGTTGGGTTTGTTTTAATGGCTGGCGGTGAAGCTGAAATCATAGGCCAGCCTTTAATATATATGGGTTTTGCGGGTGTTATGATTAATGTTGTTTTGATGACATTGAACTTGCTCCCCATATTGCCTTTGGATGGCGGTCGTGTACTAGCAGGTTTGTTACCAAGTGCTTTAAGCATTCAGTACTCAAAGTTAGAACGATTTGGTTTTCCAATTTTGGTTATCATTATTATGATGGGTTGGCTGTCTAGTATATTAGGGCCGCCGGTCATGTATATTCAACATGAAATTTTTAGTCTTATAGGAATCTTAGGGGAAAAATAGTGAGTTCAGAAGTACCGCAACAATATCGCCGTGTTTTATCAGGGATGCGACCGACAGGTCAGTTACACCTTGGTCATTATCATGGTGTATTGAAAAACTGGGTAGAGTTACAACAAGAATATAAATGCTATTTCTTTGTTGCAGACTGGCATGCATTAACAACACATTATGAAGACCCATCCATCGTATCGACGAGCACATGGGAAATGGTCATTGATTGGTTAGCTGCGGGTGTGGATCATGGTTTGTCTGATTTATTTATTCAGTCCAGTATTCCTGAGCATGCGGAACTGCACCTGTTGTTATCTATGATGACACCATTAGGCTGGTTAGAGCGCGTGCCCAGTTATAAAGACCAACAAGAAAAATTAAAAGAAAAAGATTTAGCAACCTATGGGTTCTTAGGGTACCCGTTGTTACAAAGCGCCGATATTTTGATGTATAAAGCCGGGTTAGTGCCAGTGGGTGCAGACCAAGTAGCCCATGTTGAATTAACGCGGGAAGTTGCTCGTCGGTTTAATTACCTGTATGGACGTGAGCCAGATTTTGAAGAAAAGGCTGAGGCGGCGATTAAACAAATGGGCAAGAAAAATGCCAAAATGTTTAAAAAGCTTCGCAGTGCGTACCAAGAAAATGGTGATCAAGAAGCGTTAGGTGTTGCGCAAGCCTTGTTAGAATCCTCACAAAATATAACCGTTGGCGACAAAGAGCGTTTATTTGGTTACTTGGAAGGCAGTGGCCGTGTGATATTGCCTGAACCTAAAGCGTTGTTAACAAAAGCATCAAAAATGCCAGGTTTAGATGGACAAAAAATGTCCAAGTCATATCAAAATACCATTGCGTTACGAGATGATCCCGTAGATGTTGAAAAGAAAATCCGTACGATGCCTACAGATCCTGCACGTGTACGTTTAACAGACCCCGGTGATCCCGCAAAATGCCCTGTATGGCAGTTTCATGAAATCTATTCTGACGAAGGCGTCTGTGAATGGGTGCAAGAAGGTTGTAAGTCAGCTGGGATTGGTTGTTTAGAGTGCAAGCAGCCGGTTATAGAAGCGGTGTTGCGAGAATTAAAACCGATGCAAGAGCGCGCTAAAGAATATACAGAACAGCCTGATTTAGTCCGTTCGATCATCATAGAAGGGAACGAAAAAGCCAGGGACGTTGCTAAAGAAACGATAGAAGAAGTTAGAGCAGCGATGGGTATGAATATTATTTAGGAGTTCAAAGGGAACAATATGTCAGAGTTTAAGAATGCAACAATCATCAAAAAAGCCAACGTTTACTTTGATGGTGATGTGGTTAGTAGAACAGTTAAGTTCGAAGATGGTTCAATTAAAACGCTGGGTTTTATGATGCCTGGGGAGTACGACTTCAATACGGAAGCACCAGAATTAATGGAGATATTGGCTGGCAAATTAGATGTGCTGTTGCCAGGCGAAGGCACATGGCAATCAATAACGGGCGGTGAGTCGTTTAATGTTAAAGGAAATTCCAATTTCCAATTAAAAATTCATGAAGCCACGGATTACTGTTGTTCATTTTTACCGGCTTAATAAAGCCGTAGCGTAATTTGTTAATAGTCACATGACCGTTTTGTAACCTTTTAGTAATGCCGGTTGTATTAATATAAACAACTATACTTGGAAGCATACAAAGCAAGGTTATGACATGACTACATATACAGCACCGAGAAGAACAAAAATCGTCGCCACATTAGGGCCGGCTACTGATGATCCAGCTGTACTAGAGGGCTTAATAAAAGCGGGCGCAGATGTTGTGCGTTTAAACTTTTCGCACGGTACTGCCGAAGAACAAATCAAACGTGCCACCCAAGTTAAAGAAATTGCAGATTCTTTAGGTCGCCACGTAGGTATTTTGGCTGATTTACAAGGGCCGAAAATCCGTATTTCTCGATTCAAAAATGACAAAGTAAACCTTCAAGAAGGCGCGGCATTTACTATAGATGTGAACATGCCAGAAACAGATGGTGATCAAACTCAAGTGGGTTGTGTTTATAAGGCCTTAGCAGAAGATGTTAATGCAGGTAACCGCTTGATGTTGGATGATGGCCGTGTTGTTTTGGACGTTGAGTCAGTCTCTGGAAGTAAGATTCATTGTACGGTTAACGTAGGAGGCGATTTATCAAATAATAAAGGCATCAATCTACAAGGTGGTGGCTTATCTGCTGACGCATTAACTGAAAAAGATAAGGAAGATATTGTTACTGCGGCGGACATTGGCGTCGACTTTATTGCGGTGTCTTTTCCAAGAAGTGCGGATGATATGAATCGCGCAAGAGCATTAGCCGTGGCAGCGGGTAGCCATGCCCATATGGTGGCAAAGATTGAACGTGCAGAAGCGCTTGATCTGCTTGAGGAGATTATTGATGCCTCTGACGTAGTGATGGTGGCACGTGGAGATTTGGGCGTAGAAATAGGTGATGCTAATTTGCCACCTGTTCAAAAGAAAATGATTCGGATGGCGCGTAGTCGTAATACGGTTGTTATTACGGCGACGCAAATGATGGAATCCATGATTGAAAACCCTATTCCTACTCGAGCTGAGGTGTTTGACGTTGCGAATGCTGTAGCTGATGGTACGGATGCTGTGATGTTATCGGCTGAAACATCGGTTGGAAAACACCCCGTTTTAACGGTTGAGGCGATGGGCAGGATTTGTATGGAAACAGAGCGTCAGCCGAGTTCTATTCGTTCTGATCATAGAGTTGGCAGAGGCTTTTCTCGGATTGATGAAGCGATTGCTATGTCGACAATGTACGTTGCTAATCATGCTGATATTAAAGCAATCGCTGCATTTACTGAAACGGGTTCTACAACGATTAGAATGTCTAGAATTAGTTCGGGTATCCCCATTTTTGCTATGGTGCCGAATGCTAAAATCTGTCGTCGTGTGACATTGTCTAGAGGTGTTATTCCTATTCTTCTTAAGCTTCACCAAGGAAGCGGTACGGATATCAACATGGCTGGCACACGCAAGCTTAAAGAGCTTGGTATCGTCAAAAAAGGAAACTTAGTTATCATCACATGTGGTGAGTTAACAGGAACGCACGGTGGAACTAACTCAATGAAAATCATGCAAATTGAGTAGATAGTTGGCAGTCGCTTAGCTTATGTTAAACTTTCGCCATGAGCGAGCTTTCTGACAATGTAATACCTCTTCAACAGCCACTTGCGCTGATAGATGGAAAGCCTTTTAGGGAGTTACCAGACGATTTATACATACCACCTGATGCATTAGAAGTGTTTCTCGAAACGTTCGAGGGCCCTTTGGATTTGTTGCTGTATCTAATTAAGCATCAAAATTTAGATATACTCGATATCCCCGTTCTAAAAATTACGCAGCAATATATTGAATATATTGAGCTTATGCAAAATTTACGCATGGAGTTGGCGGCCGAATATCTTGTTATGGCGGCGATGTTGGCTGAGATTAAATCACGAATGCTGTTGCCGAGACAGGTAGTTGATGAGGAAGAAGAGGGTGACCCGCGTTCTGAATTGATTAGACGCTTACAAGAATACGAGCGATTCAAAAAAGCAGCGGAAGGAATTGACGAGTTGCCTCGTTTATATAGAGATAATTTCAGAGCAACGGCTGAATTGGTCATGGATAAAGTATCTAAGCCTTTACCGGATGTTGAGTTAGACGCGGTTTTGTTGGCATTTCAAGACGTGTTAAAACGCGCAGAAAAACTTAAAAATCATCATATTGAACGAGAACCATTGTCTGTTCGTGAGAGAATGTCGAGAATATTAGGTAAATTAAATGATGGCGATGGAAAGTTTTTTGCTTTTCATCAGTTTTTTACCCTTGAAGAAGGAAAAGCGGGTGCTGTTGTCACGTTTTTAGCCTTATTAGAATTATGTAAAGAAGGGCTGTTAGAAATCGTGCAAGGTGAACCATTGTCGGAAGTGTGGGTTAAACTCATAATAGAAGAATGAGTGATCAAGTAAAAAATATTTTAGAAGCGTCTTTATTTGCAGCAACTGAGCCGTTATCAATTGTTGAATTGCAAAATTTATTTATGCTCGAAGATCGCCCAGATAAGCACCGAGTTCGTGACTGTTTGTTGGCGTTACAAGAAGAGTATGAAGAAAAACCTATTGAGTTAATTGAAGTGGCCAGTGGGTATCGTTTTCAAGTAAAAACAAAATATGCATCATGGGTGTCCCGTTTATGGGAAGAAAAACCTGTAAAATATGGACGCGCATTGTTAGAAACATTGGCAATAATTGCCTACCAGCAACCTGCAACACGTGGTGATATCGAAGAAATTCGGGGTGTGGCTGTTAGTACAAACACAATCCGAACGTTGATGGAGCGTGATTGGGTTCGTGTCGTAGGACATAAAGAGGTACCCGGAAGGCCTGCATTATATGCAACCACAGCTGGGTTCTTAGATTATTTTAATTTACAAACACTGGCTGACCTTCCGCCACTAGCAAATCTTATGGATTTAGATATGCGTGAGGTGGGTGAAATTCAATTAGAACTGGGTGAACAGACCCCAATAGAGAATCAACATCATGAAGAATCAAGTACCGTCAGAACGACCAACTAAAGCCCCTAAACCGGGTCATGAGCCAGAACGAATTCAGAAACTATTAGCACAAGCTGGCGTGGCATCCCGTCGTAAAGTTGAGCAGTGGATTAGTGAAGGCACAATCAGTGTAAATGGTGCAGTGGCTAAATTAGGTGACAAGATTACCGTATACGATGAAGTGAAGCTGCGAGGACGGCCTGTAAAGTTAGCGGGAAAACTACGCGTTGACACGCAAGTGCTTATTTATCACAAACCAGCTGGTGAAATAGTCAGTAAAAATGATCCAGAAGGGCGACCAAGCGTGTTTAAAAAGTTACCAAAACTGAAAGCTGGCCGTTGGGTTTCTGTCGGCCGTCTTGATTTAAATACACAAGGTTTACTTATTTTTACAAATGATGGTGATCTTGCCAATAAGTTGATGCACCCATCTCAACAAATTGATCGCGAATATGCCGTCAGAGTTATGGGCCAAGTAACAGACGATATGGTGCAGGCGTTGGTTAATTGTGTGGAACTTGAAGACGGTAAAGCGCGATTTGAAGATGTACAAGAATCCGGGGGTGAAGGGATTAACCGCTGGTTCCATGTGGTAGTGGCAGAAGGACGTAACCGTGTAGTACGGCGTTTATGGGAATCTCAGGGATGCAAAGTAAGTCGTTTGATTAGAGTACGTTACGGAAATGTATTTCTTCCGCCAGGCTTACCTATGGGGCGAAGCCAAATGCTGGATAAAAAAGAAATAGAATCACTCAAATTGTTAGTATCTGATTAGTAGCAGATCAGCTCGTCACGACTTTGTTTCTACCTGATTCTTTAGCTGAATAAAGTGCAATATCAGCACGTTGCATAATACAATCGAGTGCTTCATTTTCTTTGAGTTCAGTTAAGCCAATTGAAACGGTCATATTAAACTGTTGTTTTTCGTGAGTGATGGAGCTGGTTTCGACAGCATGGCGTAACCTTTCTGCCAACAGCTTAGCGCCATCAATATCAGTATCATTTAATAAAATCGCGAACTCTTCGCCACCTAATCGAAAAATAGGGTCACTTTCTCGAACTGTTTCGTGCATGCAATTAGTGAGTGTTTTTAGAGCTTCATCACCGGCCGCATGCCCATAAGAATCATTTACTTTTTTGAAAAAATCGATATCTAGCATCAGTAGTGATAATGAAGAATGGTGGCGCTTTGTTAGCGCTGTTTCTTTTTGGAATACATTTAACAGTGTTGAGCGGTTTAGTACGCCCGTTAATGGGTCTGTATGTGCTGATTGAATGGCTTGCCTATAGAGTAGTGCATTTCTTAGGGGGTATAACAATGCGCCAATTCGGCTTTCTATAACGGTTAGTTCACTTTCAGTAAAGCGTGACTTACGCATGAACGTTATTTTACCAAGCTCAATTCTATCGATTGACAAACTATATTCGCAAGAATGGCTTTTACTGGTGCCGCCGCTTACATAAAGGCTCATTTCATTCTGTTCAAATAAAAATCCGTTGTGCTTCACTTCTGCGCTAAGTTCCTTTGAAAACACAGTCAATAAATCTTCTAAAACAAGTGTTTTTTGAAGCTTACTAATTAACCCAGTAAGAATTTGGGCGGTAGTGATTGTTTTATTGGAATTCCTGTCCATTGGTTTTTTTCTCTTTAGCGTTGTTACAATTTGTTCCGTTGAGATAGCCATAGTTTACCTGTATTTGGGCGGTGTGGTAAATAGATAGCCATAAACGTGCCAAAAAATAAAAACATTTTAAAAACAGCAGCTTAGGAATGATTTATTTTAAAATAAATTAACCTTTCATCTGAATGTCGAAATTTTGACGCATAAAGGTCTTGATAGAGAAAGAATTACGTTTGTATTTGGTTAAAGCATGCCTAATTGCAGTTTGGCTGCCTCAGACATCATGTTTTGGTTCCATGGTGGGTCTAATACAACTTCAACATCAACTGTTTCTACGCCTTCCATGCTCTTAACGCCGGATTCAATATCAGCTTGAATAACAGGACCCATGCCACAGCCGGGTGCAGTTAGAGTCATGGTGACGTGTACATGGTTGAGTCCATCAGTTAACGCACGAACAGTGCAGTCATAGATTAATCCTAAATCCACGACATTAACGGGAATTTCAGGGTCATAAACAGTTTTCATGAAAGTCCATGCTGCTTCTCTGATAGATTCTGGGTCAGTTCCGGTGTCATAGGCGTGGATAACTTCAACTTCTTTACCCAGTGAATCCGCATCAATGGCAGAAATACGGGCCATGATGCCTGTTTCGCTAGAAACGGTATAAGAACCACCGAGTGATTGCATGATGGTTACAACATCGTCTTTTTTAAGAATGACGTGTACGCCGGCTGGGATAACAATAGCGTTAACATCTCTATTTAATACGATGGCTTCTTGATCAGGCATGGGGTTTTGGTGTGTTTAAGTTGAAGAGTGTAAATAATACCTTTGTTGTTTAAAAAAAGCCAAACCTGTAGGATGTTTATGCGCATGTTTTATCGTTGTTTTACGTTAATTTGGGAGTTAGGTTGGCTGATAATAGATTGAATATTTTGTCGAAAGTTGAGGCTTTTTTATGGCCAGATAAAACAACGTCAATTTCTAGTAATAAAGTTGGACTTCAGACGTTACGTATTATCTATGTGTTGTTAATGGACATGTTGAACGGGCAGCTTAACTTGCGAGCCATGAGCCTTGTTTATACAACGTTACTGTCGATTGTGCCTTTGTTAGCGCTAAGTTTTTCTGTGCTTAAAGCGATGGGCGCTCATAATGAAATTGAGCCGTTTTTATTCCAATTTTTAGCACCACTAGGTGAACAAGGTGTCGATATTGGTAACAACATTATCTCGTTTATCGATAATATTAAAGTAGGTGTGCTTGGCTCGGTTGGCTTGGGTTTGTTGATTTACACCGTCTTGTCGCTCGTGCAAAAAATTGAGAATGCTTTTAATATGATTTGGCATGTTGAAGCAACGCGTAGTTTAGGTGAGCGATTCAGTAGTTATTTAAGTGTCATTTTGATTGGACCCGTGATGATGGTCTCTGCCCTCGGTATGACGGCAACGGTGATGAACTCATCAGTTGTTTCTTATTTCGCTAGCATTGAACCGTTTGGTAGCTTAATTATATTAACTACTAAGCTGTTGCCATATATTATGGTGATGGTTGTTTTTGCTTTTATTTACATGTTTGTGCCCAATACCAAGGTGCGGTTCGGGCCGGCGGTAATTGGTGCTATCGTGGCGGGGTTTTTATGGCAAACATCGGGTGTTCTATTTGCTACGTTTGTCGTTAATTCAACGAAATATACGGCTATATATTCAAGTTTTGCAGTGGTCATTATGTTGCTTATTTGGATCTATATTAGTTGGTTGATATTGTTGTTTGGCTCTAACATTGCTTTCTATGTGCAGAACCCATCATCATTAAGGGTCAGTCGCGAAGGCTTTGAGATTAGTAACCGTGTTAAGGAACGTTTGGCGTTATTGCTTATGCATATTATCGGCAAAAGGCATTTCGAGGGTGGTAAGCCCTACACGCTGGATGAAATTACAGATATGTCAGCGGTATCTCATACGGTTGTACGTTACGTGCTAACAAAACTTCAAACAAAACAATTAGTGCTTGAAACGAATGATGAGCCAACAGGATATGTTCCAGCACGGTCGTTAGATGCATTGATGTTGGACGATGTGATTAAAGCGGTAAGGAGCGCTGAGGAAGAACAGTTTATGTCGGCTTCCGCTATTAAACTTCCCGCTGAGGCTCAAGAAGTGACATCCAGAATGGATGAAGCAGTCACTAATACGTTAGATGGTCGAACTGTTCGAGACTTGGTGGGCGATAGCATCTAGTACAATTATTAGAGACGCGCTTTCTTAGATGCTTTAAAATTCAGCGTTTAATTAACTCCACGTATCATAGGTTTACAGTCAATGAGTGATAGCAGCCCCGAATTAGCCCCCAGTAATTTTATTCGCAATATTATTGATGCGGATATTGAATCGGGTAAGCATGAAAATGTGGTGACGCGTTTTCCACCAGAACCCAACGGTTATTTACACATAGGGCACGCTAAGTCAATTTGTTTGAATTTTGGTATTGCTGATGATTACGCGAATGCGATTTGCCATTTACGTTTTGATGATACAAACCCAGGTAAAGAAAAATCTGAGTATATTGAAGCGATTAAAGAAGATGTTCGTTGGCTAGGGTTTGAATGGAACGACAATCTCCATCACACATCGGATTATTTTGATCAGCTTTATGTTTACGCAGTTCAGCTAATCAAAAATGATAAAGCATATGTTGATAGTTTGTCTGCTGAGGATATTCGTTTATATCGCGGTAATTTAACAGAGCCAGGTAAAAACAGTCCTTTCAGAGACCGATCGGTTGAAGAGAATATTGATTTATTAGAACGCATGAAAAATGGTGAATTTGCTGAAGGCGAGCATTTGTTACGTGCAAAGATTGATATGGCTGCTCCCAATATCAATATGCGTGATCCAGCTATTTATCGCATTAAACATATGTCGCACCCTATGACGGGTGATAAATGGCATATCTACCCCATGTATGATTTTGCACATTGCGTTTCTGATGCGATTGAGGGTATTACCCATTCACTATGTACGTTGGAGTTCGAAGATCATCGCCCATTATATGATTGGTTCTTAGATGAGCTAAATACACCAGCCCATCCGCAACAAATTGAGTTTTCAAGGTTAAACCTTGATTACACCGTGATGAGCAAGCGGAAACTACATGAATTGGTTGAAGGTGGCTACGTTAATGGCTGGAATGACCCAAGGCTACCAACAATTAGCGGCATGCGTCGCCGTGGGTATACGGCTAATGCGATAAGAGACTTTTGTTCGCGTATTGGTGTGACAAAAAAAGACAACATCATCGAAATGAGTGTGCTCGAAAATTCATTGAGGGAAGATCTTAATGAAAATGCGACGAGGGCATTGGCTGTTCTTGATCCGATTAAATTAATAATAGATAACTACCCAGACGATAAAGAAGAAATCCTGGCGGGTGTAAATCATCCAAAAAAACCAGAAGAAGGCACGAGAGATATTCCATTCTCTAAAGAACTATACATTGAACGCAGTGATTACATGGAAGGTGCTTCAAAGAAATTCTTCCGTTTAACCGAGGGGCGCGAAGTTAGGTTACGCTTTGCATACTATGTTACCTGTACACACGTTGTAAAAGACGATAATGGTGAGGTGACTGAAGTGCATTGCACCTATGACCCTGAAACGAAAGGTGGAAAGTCAGAAGATGGTCGCAAAGTAAAAGGAACGATTCATTGGGTATCAGCTAAGCATGCGGTTAAGGCAGAAATAAGGCAATATGACAGGTTGTTTACAGTAGCAGACCCATTGGCTGACAAAGAACGTGATTATAAGGAGTTTATTAATAAAGACTCGGTAACCGTTTTAAAGGACTGCCAAGTAGAGCCATCTATGGCGAAAGCAGCTTCTAAGCCTTACCAGTTTGAAAGGCAAGGCTACTATTGTTTGGATAGTATGGATTCTAGTTCAGATGCACTGATCTTTAATCGAGTAGTTACCTTGCGCGATTCCTGGGCAAAGAAAATAAAGTAACGTTTTAAGCGGTTTTTTACGCTATTTGAAAGATAGCAAGTCACTAATAAAGGTGCTTAACATGCATTATGGAAGCGGTAAGAAAACGATGGATGTTATATTTATCTAACCGAGGGCTCTCTTTATTTTAGGTTTTACAATAGCTCAATGAAGACAATCGATATTCCAAGCGTAAAATTTAATTATTCAACTTTTGATTCGGAAGATATCGAAATAATAGAGCTGAATGAACTCTTCCATCGAAGATCTAAAATGGACCATGATCCTAATAAACCACATCGAGTATATTTCTATTTGATGTTGTATATTGAGCAAGGAGAAGGCTCACATTTTATTGATTTTAACCATTGTCCTTTTACGAAAGGAAGTTTCATTTTTATCAATAAAAATCAAATTCAAGCATTTGCGTTAAATAGTAATATAAAAGGACAAGCAATTCTTTTCACTGAAGCATATATTGAACAGATTCAAACAAATATGAATGTATCGGCTTTTTCACCGGCCCATTTACATACTTCCTACAGCCCAGTTTTTAGACCTAGCTCATCACTAACAAAGAGTTGCATATCGTTACTTTCTGAAATAAGGAAAGAAATGATTCAAAAAGATAAAAATAACCTAATAATCATGTTCTTATTTTCTTCAATGTTTACGATGTTAGAACGGGAAAGGCCTCAAACTTATGCAACAAAGTTGAGTAAATCCCAAGCAAAACAGTTTTCTTATTTTATTGCATTATTAGACACAAAGTTTACAGAAGAAAGAAACGCTTCATACTATTCCAATGCATCTCATATTACGTATAAGGCTTTAAATAATTTATGCAGACTAGCTACCAATCAAACCGCAAAACAATTAATTGATGCTCATATCATAATCGAAGCAAAACGTCGTTTAACACTTGAGAAAAAACACGTCCAAGAAATTGCCCTAGATTTAGGCTTTGAGGAGGTTAGCAATTTCGTTAAATATTTCAAAAAACATACCTTACTTACGCCATCGCAGTTTAAGAAACAATCAGAAAGTTAGATATTTACCATTTTTAGGATGAAATTGACCTTACGACACAACCTTATAGAAAATACACTGGAATTCCTTAAATAAATAACTGAATGAGGTAAATGATATGCCTACTAACAATCCAGTCAATACAAAAATGACTTACCCTAAACAACAGGCTAGCATCCTTAATAAAACGATGAGTTATGTGGATGTTGGAAGCGGTGACCCTATTGTGTTTTTACATGGGAATCCCACGTCTTCTTATTTGTGGCGTAACATTATTCCTTATTGCGAATCTTTGGGGCGTTGTATAGCGCCAGATTTAATTGGCATGGGGGACTCACAAAAGTTGTCAACCTCCGGACCTAATAGTTACCGTTTTGTTGAACACAGAGATTATCTCGATGCTTTGCTTGAACACTTAGGTATTACAGAAAATGTTACGTTAGTGATACATGACTGGGGGTCTGCTCTGGGTTTTGATTGGGCGAACCGTCACCGTGATGCCGTTAAAGGTATTGCTTATATGGAAGCTATCGTAAAACCATTGACATGGGAAGAATGGCCACAAGATATCACAGCTGCATTTGAAAGCTTTCGCTCACCAGCGGGTGAAAAAATGGTATTGGAAGATAATGTTTTTATTGAACAAGTATTGCCAGGCACAATTATTCGCTCTCTCGCTGATGAAGAAATGACCGAATACCGGAGACCATTTCTAAACCCCGGTGAGGATCGTCGACCAACGCTGACATGGCCCCGACAAATTCCGTTAGCAGGCGAGCCAGAAGACGTAGTGGCTATAGTCAACCAATATGGGGAATGGTTGCAAAAAAGTGAAATATCAAAATTATTTATTAATGCTGATCCAGGTGCTATTTTGTGTGGGTCGGCACGAGATTTTTGCCGCACCTGGCCAAACCAGATTGAGGTGACAGTGCCAGGTATACATTTCGTACAGGAAGATGCGCCTGATCAAATTGGTGAGGCCATTGCAAGCTGGATGCAAAGAGAATAGGTAGAGGGACGCCATTAGTTGTTTCAAGTTTGTTTAGAATTGCACGAACAGAAGTCAACAACAGACCTGTTATGAATAGAGAGTGGTGTTTAAAGGATGGTTGCCCTTTGCGATAAAAGTAAGCGCGCGAATTAACAAGTTTGTTCAGTAAAGCTGACATAATGTCGTACTAAGTTCCCAGATATAAACTTCAGCCAATGGCACAAACAAACACAACACATCAAAAAGAGGGCCCTAATTCAAAACGCGTTGTTTCATTGAAGGATTTGCTGCCTTTTTTAAAACCCTATCGCTTACAAGTGGCTATTGCTTTTGTGTTACTAAGCTTGGCTTCTGCAACGTTACTATTAGTGCCATTAGCCTTTCGTGATTTAATTGATGTGGGCTTTGGTGAAAGTGATGGTGCCGTCCCGGCTATTAATATTGATACGAAGTTTGGCGTGCTATTTGGCTTGGCTGCTTTTTGGGCGCTTATGGTAGCTTCTCGGTATTACATGGTGTCATGGATAGGTGAGCGAGTAACAGTGGATTTACGCAGTGGTGTGTATGCCAGTGTATTAAGGCAATCGCCACAGTTTTTTGAAACCTTGCAAACAGGTGAAGTGCTTTCTCGTTTAACGGGCGATACCACGCTAATTCAAACGGTTGTCGGTAGCTCAGCATCAATGGGTTTACGCAGTGTGTTTCAGTTCGCGGGTGGCATGATTATGCTCGCGGTGACTAGCTTTTACTTGTTTTCGGTCAATATTGGTCTAATGATCTGTTTGATTTTCCCCATTATGCTCATTGGTCGTTCAGTCAAAAGGCTCTCACGTGAATCACAAGACCGCATTGCTGATAGTTCCGCCATGGCCGGTGAAATTTTAAATGCTATGCCAACCGTACAATCTTATACGCAAGAAACACGAGAAACGAGCCGTTTTACTCATAGCGCACAGTTAAGCTTTTTAACCGCGATTCGAAGAGTAAAGGTCAGAGCATTGCTCACTGCGGTGATTATTACCGCCGTTATGGGCGCAATTATTTTTGTCTTATGGCTAGGTGCGCGCCAAGTAAGTGACGGCGTAATGACTGGAGGCGAACTGGCTTCATTTGTATTATATGC